>Ga0265295_1000951_pt1 | contig 54373 bp, 51 predicted proteins | sample Munlansysbiofilm_FD_192503 | JGI IMG/M metagenome (GOLD analysis project Ga0265295, IMG submission 192503) | Leachate microbial communities from a municipal landfill in Southern Ontario, Canada - Methane capture system biofilm | ecosystem: Engineered > Solid waste > Landfill > Unclassified ... | reverse complement strand
AACGAAAGGCAAGAGGGTTCAAGAATATGGACAATTTCATGGCAATGATCTATTTCGTTTGTGGGGAGTTGGAGATTCCAAAAGCTACCATCATGTAGCCTTACCCACACGATTCAGCGAAAAGCCATTTGTATGTGCCTAACTGATTTGCCTATAGAGATTTAAATATAAGAATTGAAAATTGATTAACCACTGATTATACCGTCAACTAGAATCAAATGGATACCAAGTTTTTGTTTTTACATCCGGCAGTAGGTACTTTACCAAGGATTCCTTCTTGTAAAAACCACTCATTTGGATACCCAGACATACAGACAAAGATCGAGGCACCGCTTGTGCAGTGCCCCTAATCCCGTATTGCTTTCATGCTGTGATCCTATTACTCCTGAAAGAGCCTTATCACCTCATCCTTATCCTTGGCACCTTCAAGCATTCGCCTGAAGACGTTGGACGTACAGGTCCTGGCAATGGAAGCGAGGAGCTCCACATGTGCCGAAGCTGCAGAGGAAGGAGCGAGTACCAGGAAGAAGATCCTGCTCTTCTGCCCGTCAGGGGAGTCAAATTCAACAGGGAAGCGACTGATGCCAACCACCATCGAAACCTGCTTGACCACATTGGTCTTCGCATGGGGGATGGCTATGCCATTGCCTATACCTGTAGAGCCGAGGCTCTCCCGGTTGAGAACGGCCTCCAGCATATCGTCAAACTGTTGGGACGAATATCCTTTGGCCTTTGCCAAAACTTCAACAAGTTCGGTTATGATTCCCTGCTTGTCACTTGCAGTAAGGGGAACTTTGACCAAATCCTTGTCTAAAACATCCAGTAAAATCATGTACTGCTCCTTACGCTTCGAACTCTAGCCAGATATCGTCATCGTCCCTAACCACCAAAACTGGACAAGGGGACGTACGCATCATCCTATCGGTCTCGCTGGAAAGCTCCTCCCGCCGGGAACGGATATCGGTGATACCCCCAAGCACCAGGAGGTCGGAATTCCGCTCCTTGAGCAGCTGGCGCATCACCACATGGATTGCCCCCTCCAACTTGACCGACTCAATTTCCAATTGCTTGGTTGCCGCCAACTTGGCGACATGCCGCAAATACCTGTCCGCATCTGCTTGCAAGTCACGCTGGTACTCATCACGCTCTATCGCAACAAAGATACCGGCCTTGACCAGCTCGCTGAGAGCTTTCGTATTCACCACATAGACTGCAGTCAGCTTGGCTTCGTGTTCGACTGCCAACTTGATGCCGTACATTGCAGCGGTCATCGAACTCTCAGATCCGTCCAGATACACTACTATATCCTTAAACGGGACTCCCATGCGAACCTCCTTTTTCCATCGTATCATTAACTACGACGGCAGTCATCCTATTCTGCTTAGGATCAATGGCGATTTGTGCCTGTTCCATCCTGTCCTTGACCACTTTCAGCAGGATGAAGTTCTCCCTCTCCTGCTCCTCTATGCGTCCGCGCATCCAGTTTATGATCTCCTGGTTTTCAGGAATTACAATCTTTTCCAGGGCATTGACCTTGCGGATGGTCTTCTTCACCTCACGCGCAAGGCGCATGATGGAGACCTTCAGCTCGGCAAGCCTTCCCATCAGGCTCAGGGTGGTGCGGTACCGGTCAATGGAGAGCTCAGCGAGGATACTGGTGCCCTCGCTGCTGAAATACGGGCTGTTGTCGGTGAAGGTGGTCTCAACCTTAGGCAAGGTCACCCCCATCACCCTTCTCTTTCCCAGATCGATGGAGTAGTCGATGTTCACAGCACCACTGAGGTTGCCCACCCTAAGGCGCCCCATCTTCATGATGGCATCGCTTAGGGAGGCCTCAGCCTCCTTGAGGGACTGGACAACCCTGCTTTCGTAGTCAACTGCCTGGTCTACCAACGTAAGCAGTTCGGCTACAAGAATCGAACGCTTCTGGTCCAGCAGCTCGTACCCCAACTGGGCAAACTTCTGGTCATCAGCCAACTTGAGCAAGTTGCTCCGTGTAGGAGCAAGGGTGGTTTTCACGCTTCCTCCTATTTGCCGTAGTGCTCGGCTATCTCCTCATCGGTAAGACGCTGCAACTCTTCCGAAGGAAGTTTGCTCAAGGCCTCCCATCCGATGTCGAGAGTCTGTTCAATGCTGCGGTCCTCGGTAAAGCTCTGGTTGACGAACTTGTGTTCAAAGAAATTGCCGAACTCCAGGTACTGCTGGTCAAGGGTGGTCAGTTCCTCCTCTCCAATGACGGAGGCAAGGTTCTGCACATCCTTGACATGGCTGTAGGAGGCGAAGAGCTGGTTGGCAAGGTGCGGGTGGTCTGCCCTTGTCATCCCCTCCCCGATGCCGTCCTTCATGAGGCGCGACAGTGATGGCAGGCAATTGATGGGGGGATAGAGGCCGCGTGCCTGCATCGAGCGGTCAAAGACTATCTGGCCCTCGGTGATGTACCCCGTAAGGTCGGGCACCGGATGGCTGATATCATCATTGGGCATCGTAAGGATGGGCAGCTGGGTGATGGACCCTCCCCTGCCCAAGATCTTGCCCGACCGTTCGTAGAGTTCGGCAAGGTTGGAGTAGAGATACCCGGGATACCCCTTTCTGGAAGGGATCTCCCCGCGCATCGTACCGATCTCTCGCAGAGCCTCACAGTAGTTGGTCATGTCGGTCATGATGACCAGCACCTGCTTGCCCTTGTCGAAGGCCAGGTGCTCTGCAAGGGTGAGCGCCGTCTTGGGTGTGATGGTCCTCTCGATGGAGGGGTCATCGGCAAGGGAGAGAAAGAGCGCCACATTGTCCAGCACCCCAGACTCCTCAAAGCTGTCGATGAAATACCTGGCCACGTCGTACTTGATGCCCATGGCAGCAAATACGATGCAAAAATCTCCACTGCTGCCGCGTACCTTGGCCTGCCGGGCGATCTGGGCCGCAAGCTTGTTGTGGTCCAGGCCGTTGCCACTGAAAATGGGGACCTTCTGCCCCTGGATCAGGGTCGTCATGCCATCGATGACAGAGATTCCTGTCTGGATAAAGTCACGGGGGTACTCACGGGCCGTAGGATTGATGGGCTGGCCATTGACATCCTTCTCGACCGCCCCTTGGGGTATGGTCGAGCCGTCCCGGCTTTTGCCCAGTCCGTTCATGACACGCCCGAGCATCTGCTCCGACACAGGAAGCGTCAAGGGCTCGCCCATGAAACGCATGCCGGTGCCAGGCAGGTTGAGCCCGTCAGTCCCTTCGAAGACCTGTACGACGACAACCTCATCACTGGTCTCCAGCACCTGCCCGGAGCGGTGGGTGCCGTCGGGAGCGGTGATCTCTACAAGCTCCCCATACCCAACAGGGTGGGTGTTTCGCATATATACCAGCGGACCGTCGATACGGGAAGTACCGCGGTACTCCCGCCCTGACAGCAGGTGACGGTCGGTATGCACAAGCAATGTCTCTTCTTTAGTCCTCATAGATTCCCCCAAGCTGTTCGACGGAGCGCTCGAGGCGCAATTGCAACTTGTCAAAAGCCGCCAGGTCCTCGTTATCGATGGTCAGGCGCATCCTAGCAATTTCCTGTACCACCTTCAGGCGACGGATCTTGACCATCGGCACTCCCTTGGCAATAGCCTCGGAGCCTTTCTGGTAGTATGAGAGGATGATGTCAAGCATCCTCACCTGCTTGCCAACCGAGCAGAATCGGTCGACCTCGTCGAACGCATTCTGCTGCAGGAAAGCTGTCTTGAACAGGGAACAGACCTCCAGGATGAAGTTCTGGCTATCAGGCAGTGCGTCAGGGCCGACCAGCTTGACGATCTGCTGCAGGCGCACCTCCTTTTGCAAGAGCTCCATGATCCTTTGGCGGTTTGTCTGCCACGTGCCATCACTGTTCTGGCTCCACCACGGCTGAACCTCACTGAGGTACTCTGTGTAGGACTCGGTCCAGCTTATCGCAGGATAGTGGCGACTGCTGGCCAAGGCGCGGTCCAGACCCCAGAAACAACGAACAAACCGCTTGGTATGCTGGGTCACCGGCTCGGAAAAGTCCCCTCCGGGAGGGCTGACGGCCCCAATGATGGAGACCGACCCGGTATCACCGGAAAGGCACTGCATAAGCCCTGCCCGTTCATAGAACTGGGCAATTCTTGTGGGGAGATAGGCTGGGAAGCCCTCTTCAGCGGGCATCTCCTCCATACGTCCGCTCAGTTCCCTGAGCGCTTCTGCCCAACGACTGGTGGAGTCGGCCATGATGGCTACATGGTAGCCCTGGTCCCGATAGTATTCGGCCATGGATATGCCGGTATAGATGCTTGCCTCGCGAGCCGAAACCGGCATGTTGGAGGTGTTGGCGATCAGAAGCGTACGCTCCATAAGCGAATGGCCCGTACGAGGGTCTATGAGCTGGGGAAACTCCCTGAGGACGTCGGTCATCTCGTTGCCACGCTCGCCGCATCCGATATAGACGATGATGTCGGCATCACACCACTGGGCGATGGAGTGCTGTGTCATGGTCTTGCCTGTACCAAATCCACCTGGAATGGCTACAGTACCACCTTTGGCCAGAGGAAAGAGGGTATCGATTACCCTCAGGCCGGTGATCAGCGGCTGCTTCAGGGGGAGGCGCTCCTGCACAGGACGGGGGACCCTGATCGGCCAGCGCTGGATCATCGTCAGCTTCTCTTCCTTACCGTCAGGATGCACCACAGTCGCTATGACATCCTCAACGGTGTAGTCACCTTTTGGGGCTATCTGGGCGACAACGCATTCGGCTATGGATGGGGGCACCATGATCTTATGCAGGACCATCTCGGTCTCGAAAACCTCACCGAGGGTCATCCCGCGCGTCAGGTTCGCACCGACTTCAACGGTGGGGACAAAGGGCCATTTCTTATCACGGTCCAAGGCCGGGAACGTGACTCCCCTGGAGATGTAGGCTCCAGAGACGCTCATCAGCTTTTCCAAGGGACGCTGGATCCCGTCGTAAATTGTTCCTATCAGGCCGGGGCCCAGCTCTACGCTGAGACTCATGCCACTTCCATAGACATTGTCACCAGGGCAGATGCCTGTCGCATCCTCGTAGACCTGTACGGTTGCCAGCCCATCATGGAGCTTGACCACCTCGCCTACCAGCTTCTGCTCACCGATCCGTATCATCTCCATCATCGCGGCGTCATTGACGTCCTTGATGAGGATGACAGGGCCATTCACCCGTTTGACCTGTCCGACTATTCTCTCTTTCATGTATGTTCCTGAATCATTGTCCTAATTACGCGGTCAAACCGTCTGAGACGGATCTCAACCTGATTGTTGAACGAGACTTTGTCGTCCAACGAAGAGAGTACTACCCCGAGGCTTCTGATGGGCCTGGGATCCAAGGTTAGGGTCACTTCCGAACCGGTATGTCGCTTCACCAGTTGGGCAGCCTCCTTCAGATGCTTGTCCGTTGCCGGACATGCGTTGCTTGAAGAGACTTTTGCCTCCTTCAGATCGAGGCCCAAGGCCGCTTCTGCAATCCAAGAGGAGAGGTACGGCTCTATGGCCTTGCAATCCATCTTTTCCCGAATGCGGCGCATGACCGAGAGGTAACTCTCGTCAATCTGCCTAAGGGAGGCCTTGCGTTTGACACTTGCCATGTTAGCCTGAAGCCGCAATTCAATCTGTTTCAGCTTTTGCTGGAATGCCTTCTGTTCGACCGACAGCTCCTCCTCGGAGCGCTGATACGCTTCGGCTAGGATCCTCTTGGCCTGAAGACGGGCATCCTCTTCAGTTTTCTTTGCGTTCTCTTCCGCTTGACGGATAATCCCTTCAAGCAGGCGATTGTCTGTGGCATCCATACGAAACCCCCTTTAGAGCGATACACCTATGGCTTGGTTAACCAGCGACCTGAGATCCGTATGCTTTCCATCACCTCGTGAAGAAGGGATCTCCACCACAAGGGGAAACGATTCGGAAAAAAGATACCGGTCAACTGTCGGACGGATCATGTTGGCAACAACATCGGTTATGATGATGATGCCGTTTGCCCTATCCTCCAAAGCCTTGTTCCAAGCCTGTCGTGCCTGTTCGGCATTTGTCGCCTGCATGCCGAACACACCGACAAGGGAGAACCCCAAGACGGTATCCTCGTCACCGATGACAAAATACTTCATTGTTATGCCTTTCCGAGAATCATCAAGGCTGTGATAAATCCAAAGACTACCAGACCTTCTGCAAGGGCGATGAAGATCAAGGCCTGGCTGGCGATCTCAGGTCTCTCACTGATGGCTCCCATGGCGGCACTTCCAACCTTACCAATTGCCATGCCGGCTGCAAGGGCTCCTACGCCAAAGGCGATGGCTGCACTGATACAGATGATCGCTACGGTATAGCTGCCGGCAGTCGAGGCTTCAGCCGTGGCGGCAAAAGCACTGGGTGCAAAGACAAAGCCGGATGCGAGCAACAGCAGTGCCGTGGCGGCAAAAGTCATCGATACTCTTTTTTTGAATGCGATACTGGTCATATTGACCCTCCTAAAAAAACGTCCTATTTTTGAGCAGCAAAGGGTGTCTTCAAGCCGACCGGCTCATACGCAACACCCTTTCCTGTGAAATACCTTGAGAAAAATTCGTAGTAGTTGAGCCTCAAGGACTGGATACCTGAGCTCAAGCCCTCTAGCACGATCACCAGAGCGTTGCCAAAGACCAATATGGCGATGGCCCCCACCCCACCGGAAAGAGAGGAGAGCTCCTTGAAGGACTCCATCAGGGCAGCGTGGGCAATTCCCAGACCGGCGACACGCATGAAGGAGAGCGTATTGGACAGGTAGCCCCCGAAGATCTCCAACATGTCTACGAGCCACTCCATGGTGGAGTCCATTATGACCTTTCCTGCACTCTCCCTCTGCCCTCCCTCCTTGACTGAGAGATAGTAGTCAATGAAGCCGCGCACGAACAAGAGCAGGATGGTTATGGAGAGGACAACAGGAATCCAGGGATCCGAAGGGAACTCCCTGTACCCGGTACCAACAAAGCCGAAGCCCATATAGAGGCCGGTGGCGAAAAGAATCCCTCCGACTATGCCGTTCTTGTCCAACGTCAGCTTAAGCCAGGCTTTCTTCCTGAACAGGTTTACCCAGTTCAGGACAAGGCCGGTATAGATGACGACGATACCAAACCTGATGGTGATTCCCAGAATCCCGTAGACATCTCGAACAGGCCCGGTAGTGGCATGGCCGGCGACCACAGCATCCAGGTTGAACCAGAGGGCGGGGAACAGGGCAAAGCCGAAGTAGGAGCCATACAGAACACCAAAGAGCATCGAAGAGGCTCCAAGATAGGGAAGCAGCTTGCTGAGGTTGCGACTGAGCATCCCATCCTTCTTCAGAGGGTTCCTCTTGTATCCGAGCTGGGTCATCAGCCCGATGAGCAGCAGGACAAAGCCCTGCCCCACATCCCCGAACATCAGGCCGAACATGGTCAGGTAGGCTATCATGACAAAGATGGTCGGGTTGACAGTACCGTACTCGGGGGTGCTGTAGTTGTTCACCATCTTCTGGAACGGCTCCAGTATCTTGGGTGAAGTCACTGCAACAGGGACCTCTGCGCGGGGCATCTGGGTGGCTTCGGTCCATTCGATGACACACTGGCCTTCACTGGAGCTGAAGATGGCCTTGGAGACGTCATCTGCCTGGTCACTTGGCACCCATCCGGAAAAGAGCGTCGTGTTTCTGGTATAGGAGAAATAGGAGCGGATCTGGTCACTGAGCTCATTGAGCCTGAGGTTGCCCCAAATGGCGATGAGGCGGGGGCTCTCGCTCTTGATGAGGGCATTGATCTCCTCCTCTATCGCGCCTCGCTGGACAGCGGCCTTGCGGTGCTCGTCCTCCAGGCGGTGGGTAATGAGGGAGATGGCTTTTTTCTGTGCGGAGACATCGCTGCTCTCTGTCCAGTCAAACTTATCAAGAAGCGGGGAGACCTGCGAGCCGTCGCGGCGCAGGGTAAGGGTTATGAATTTCTTTCCGTCATCGTAAGGCTCGAGCAACCCCCCAAAGGTGGCCAGACGGCTCGAGAGGTCTTCAGCTGTTCCGTGTCCTATCTCCCCGACCCGCAAGTCGAGGTACTCGCCCTTGTCCTCATCTATGTAGCGATGCATCTCATCAAAGCCGAGCACCAATTGGTTGCTCTCCTTCTGAGTATCCTTCAAGACGAGCAGCTTCTTTCCCAGGGTATCCAACATGGAGGCATAGGCTTCGAGGTCCGGCTTCTCCATATTCTTCACATCCAGCACATCGGATGAGGGAAGGGAGACCTGTCCCTGCCTGAGGATCGCCTCAACGCGGTGACGCATATCTTCCAAGGCTATGCGAGTTACTGAGCTAGGGCGGGAACTGAGCTTCTCCATCTGCTGTGGTTCAAGCTTGTTGATGTGGACAAAGTCCATCACCCCCATCTCCAAGAGGCTCTTCACCACAGTGTCGCTCATCTGTTCCAGAACCACAGCCGTGAGAAGCCTCATCGGCCTTGTAAACAAGTTCATGCTAATACCCCCCTGATATAATCCTCTTCATACCCGTAATACTTGCCGTTGAGAATAGCCTTGATCATGGTATCCTCCTCCTTGTAGAGGAAAAAATAGGCAAGGCTGATCCCTATGGTGAAAGGATCGGAAGCCAACATTTTCCGGTATACGGCCTTACGGCGCTCATGGAGATATGCCTCGATGCGAAGATTCTGCAGTGCCATGAGCTCATCCTGGTGCACACTGCCTCGCTTCTCTTCAGAAATCTGTACAAGCGTCTGATTCAAGCCGGGATAGAGCTGTTCGATGACTGCGAAAGGATCGCGCTCTGATGCAGGGCTCCGTACGAAACTGAGTACACTCTTATGCTTATGTACCTTGCCCCAAGGCAAGAACAGCGTTTCAAGCTTTTCTGAATCCATCTTGTGAAACCAGCCGTAGCGGACCATCATCAAGAGGTTCATCAGGTCGATATCAACAAGGAAGACCGACTGTGCGACACGCTTGTCCTGGGCAGAGAGCCTTTCTGTGCTGGCCATCATCTGCTCATACCACTGCAGGTCAAGCTTGTTCTCAAGGACAAACAGCCCCTCATCATCCAGCTGCTGTTCGGTGAAGGCGTTTACCACCTCACTGTAGGGAGTGCCGACAAGGGTCTGGCAAACCCCCTCCCAGGAGGTGGCGTTGACCAGGGCTGTCCAGTCAATGTCATTGAGTAGCTTTTCCTTGAAGAGGTATTCGCTGCGGAAACGCATCGGGCGCCGTCGTATGATGCTGCCATACCAGAGGCGAATGGTATTCTTGAGGTTGTCTACTTCAATTTTCCCTAGGAGGGTCAGGACAAACTCCGCACTCTTGCCCTCTAGATACTTGGCCACTTCCTGATACATCTCCACCTCGTTGTACAGAAGGGCAAGCTCCATCTGCTGGATGTCACCTGTCCTATCATAGGCGGTGGCAACAGAGGCATGGGCACTGTCACGGAGAACCGCGACAGCTTCAACAACACCTTTGGCCTTAAGCAGGTCCTCAATGATATGCGACTCGCGCATCAGACCTATCCTAGCCCGCAGCTTAGCGTTGATGAACCCGTAAAGGGAGGTGGGGTTTTGTCTCATAGGCCGGTTATACTTCCTCCAGCTCTGTTCTGCAAATCTTAGCTGTTATCTTAGCGGCAATCGCATCGAGGGTGGATTCATCAAGAACTGAGGAGATGTCAAGACTCGCTTCAAACTCAGCAAGCCGAAGATTGGCATCCTCTTCTGCCTGAAGCAGAAGTGCGTGATTTTTTTCCCGTTCCTCCTTGAGGGCTGAACGGACCAGCTCACCTGCCTTGAGTTGCGCATCACTGAGGGTGTTGCGCGCACGGGTACTTGCATCACGCATGATTTGTTGCGCTTTATCTTCAACTGAGAGAACTTCGTTGATTATATCGCTTCGCACGTTGGAACTTCCTTTGTTGCTTGACAATGATGACTCTTATATTCGTACTTTTGCATACAAGTGTCAAGTGAAGTTATAATGAATGGCTTGCAGGGCAAGAGAGGGTTCAATGAGGCTGCCTCAGCTATAGGTGAAAATACGCATGGAGAAGGGGTCTGCTCTCCAATGTCATCTCTTGAAAGAATTTGCTTTTCCTCTTCATACGTTTCAAAGTCCAGGGAGAAAGCGGTTTGCACCCAGGCAAGGGCCCTTCTTCTACGGTGCGCCGGATTCGATCATGACACTCTGTTGCCCAGGGTCGCCAGGCCCTGCAAAGAAGAACTCCCCTTCGCCCGTTTCTGCACCTGAGTCAAAACTCCAGTCGTCCTGCTCCAAGGTGGGGAAGATAACCTTCCAGAAAGACTCTTCGTCGATCCGATCGACAATCCTGAGCGTTACACTGGCATCATAGCCGGTAACCAGGTCGGTGCCGAACACATCCTGTTGCTCTTCAACAGGCTGTTGCGTAAAAGCATCCTTGACGATGATGCGCGTCTCAATGGCAGGGTCAGCAACCCAGAAGTCCTCAAGAAGCAGCACCCTGTCCTTTCCGGTCCTTCCTGCCTCAACCTCGGGCACGGTAAACCGGACAGAGTACCACAGGTCATCTACACGAAGGTCAAAGAGATAGTCTCCGGAAAGCACATCACTGATGATGAAGCGGCCATCCTGGTCGGTGAAGAGGTAGAGCGCGTCATCACGGGTCATCTCCTCCTGCCCTTCCTCATTGGTGGAAAGAGCGTACACAGGTGAGGAGTACTGCTCATAAGGGCTCTTGTCCGCCCTGAACAGCAACCCGCTTATGGTGAAGGAGGGTTTGATGTCAATCTTTGTCACAAAGGCCTGGCGGCTTCTTGGGTTCAGCTCATAGACAAAGGAGGTGCCACTGCTGTAATCGGTCGAGCCTGTGGAGAAGACCACGATCGAGTTCTTGATGTTGGTGGAGATGTTGTTGTACAGGGCACTGCCAAAAGGAGTGATTAGCGGTGTGGGAGAAGCATCCAGTGACCTGGCAACAGAGATCTTCGCCTTTTTGAGCTCCCCTACCGGCTTGACCATGAAGAAAGCCTCGTTGACTGATTTGGCAATGGAGAAAGCACCATCAGCATAGGCAAAGGCGGTGTTGGCGGTAAAGGTGGTGGTCTGGCGCCTATAGGAGTCCGAGCTCTGCTGGCGCAGGGAGAAGGAGGATAGGTCTCCGTTATGAGACCATCCACCGACGAGTGAGTGGTCCAGTGGCTTGTCGAACTTCAGGCCGCTGAGGTTCAGGTTCAGGCTATCCTTGGCAGTGGGTCTGTAGGTGATCCCCACAGAACTGGTGCCCGACACTGAAGAGAAGCTCTTGTCGGTCTGCTGGCTGGTGGAGGCACTGGCATTGAGCTTCTGGCTGAATGAGTAGCTGCCGGTTATCTGGGCTGTTATAGCAGGATTGAGAGGGTCGCTATCTAAGGCATTGAGAGCAAGGGAGCCACTGAGGGACATTCCCTTGAAAGGAGAGAAGCCGGTGGAGAAGGCGGCAGTCCAAGCGGGAGCTGGGGTGTCGAAGCTCTGTGTGATGGTAGCCGAGAGGGTATAGCGGATCTCCTTGGAAAAATTACCACTGTAGGAGAGGTTCCCTCCCAGTGAGAAGGGAGGATCCACCCCTCCCCCAGGAAGTGCGGGATAGGGCTTGAAGAAGTTGACCCCGACATTGAGGGTACCGAAAGAGAGCTCTGACTTGCCGCTGAAACGGTGGCTCAACGCTCCGCTGATGGAGGGGGAGGCAAACCAATTGTGGCGGTCATCAAGGCCAAGGGTAAGCTGTGCCTGGGTGGTCCCTATCATGGAGGCGAAGACGCCGTTGACCATCCCGCTGAACGTGCCGGGGGAGTAGGCAATGTCACTGGAAAGGGTAAAGGTGTTTGTCAGCCCTATCTGCTGCCAGTAGTTGGCTGTGAACTTGTCCAGATGGTAGGAGAGATACTGGCCTTGGTACCAGGGCAGATTCAGTGTCCACCTTTCACCGGAGGCAACTGCAGACTTGACCTTGGGAATGGTAATGCCAACGCCGTAGACAGTGTCTCCCTTTCCCAGGAGGCGGTAGTCGTAGCCCATGTCCACATACTCCACCTTAGCATCATCAGGCCTGGCTGAGGGTATGGTCACAATCTTGATGATGTTGGCCCCTTGGGTAAAGACAAAGTCCTTCAGGCGGTAGGTTCCAGCCTGGAAAGTCCTGCGAAACAGCTCATTGTTGTTGACCGATATCACTATCTCCGACGGTTCGACCAGAACAATCCGGTATTCAAACTGGTTGCCCTTGGCCTTATCAGAGCCGTAGGAGTAGTTCTTTTCCAACTGCAGGCCGAAGGGGGTAGCCCCTGTTGATCCGTCTACTGAGGCCCTGTTCGACAGGCTCGAACCCACATTACCAAAGGAGAGGCGCTGGCTAAGCTCCACAAAGTCATAGAACCCGTTCCAGGAGCCCAAGACAAAGGTGGGGGTAAGCATTGTGGTGGAAGAGGAGAGGGAAAAGGAGAAGTTGATGCCAACGCCAAAAACAGAGGCCCTGTTGGAAAAGCTCAGGCTGGTAAGGGCGTTGTTCAGTGTTAAAGGAGAGGACATATAGTCAAACAGGGTATAGAGGCTCAAGGAGCTTGCTATGGAAAAATTAGCTGGCTTGAGGAGTATGGCGCCGCTGATGCCATACTGCTCGCGCCTGTTGATTGTGGTTGCAGTGACGCTCACTGACCTTTCAGGCATGTCCTGGATACCAAATTCCAGAGAGACTGTAAAGGCTGCACTATCATAGGTTGCCTCAACCTCGCGGTTGTTTATCTCCTCAATGGAGAGAAAGGGAAGATTATCCCCAAAAAGGCGTTGATATGTCCCTTTGGTGATGAAATCTCCAATGAACAGGGATAATTCCAGGGTATTGATGAATTGGGTCTCCCCTTCAAACTTCACCTCGATGTCCCCGACATAGTCCCCGTTGATCAAGAGCCCGAGGTAGTAGAGACCATCTTCGTAGGCGATGGTGGAATCAGCACCCACTACAAAGAAATCAGCAAAGAAGTCATCACTCTCTTGCTGGACATCAGTAAGGACAGGAAAGAACATGTCAAACTCCTCTTCTGAAAGGACCATCGGTTCAAACAGAAAAGGCTCTTCGGGGACATGCAGTTTCGTGGTGACAGTGGCGGGATTCGGTACAGCCGGTACAGTGGCAATCGCAGGCATTCCCATCGCAAGCGACTCGTCCGGCAGGGAACCTTGACCCTCCCCAGGCCCTTGCCCATCCTCAGCTGATTTTCCCAGCACAGGGGGTTCGTCCGGCTCAGCAGAGGTATCCTCTTGGGACGATACAGACGCTACGTCGGTGAGGGTCGTCTGGCTCTGGGTGCCGGCACTATCGGCTTGAGGCAACGCCTCTTGCCCGACTGCAATAACCGTTGGCCCAGAAGAGCCTTCCCTACCTGACAAACCCTGGGCTGGGACGGCAAGAGCCTCCCTGTCCAGGGTGGTTATGGGGATACTTTTTTCGCTCTGGCCGGGAAGGAAGGTACAGGAGCCCTGAAAACATTCACATACAAAGGTCATAATAAAAAGGGTTACCAATGCGAGTAACCCGCCTAAGATTACCGCACTTGTTAACCCCTTTCGTTTCATATACTCTTTATCCTACTAAAGCAACAGAGAGAGATTGGACTCCCTATTTGCTATATTTGATGGTGGCCTGATAGGTTACACCGGAAGCCCTGGACAACTGTTCGGGCCAAGGAATTTGCTTGGTGACTGTTTTTTTAGCAAGGATGTTCATTCCATCAACCGTTGCCAGCGCATCGGCACCCTGCAAGATCACCGAGTTTCCCTTGCTGTCTTTGACCTCAAGGATACCTGAGACCAGAAGCTGATGGACGTTGCCCATATTGACAAGGGTGACGGCCATGACCGGCTCGCCCTCTGCTGAAGTGGCGGGTGCTACAGAGCGTACCGCTACGTTTTCAACAATCCTGGAGGGTTGGACGTACAGGCTTGTGGTGTAGATGTACAGGAAGTTGAACATGCCCTGGTCAGTTGCACTCCTACCCTGTGAATAAGGAATCTGCTCGGCTTTCAAGCGGAAGGAGAGCTCGTTGGTGACCGTCTTGGGTCCACGGTACTGCACACGGACTACCCAGCTGCTCTGCGGAGGTACAACAAGCTTGTTGGGAACGATTGAAAAATAGGCGTCTGCAGGCGAATTGATCTCTTCACCCTGAGCATCCTGGTCCCTGATAAGCGCCGTTATGCTGATGGCGATCGAATCATTGCTATCGTTTACGATTGTGTAGGTCTTGGTGCTTTCTGCCCCAGTAGGCTGAAAAACCTGCTCCAAGGGAGAGAACTGATACGCATGTATACTCGACAGGGATACAAACAGGACCATCAAGGCGAGTATTGCCGTTCTTGTCGCATTTCTTTTCATCTGATTCATTGGACACTCTCTTTTTACCAATCTGTTTTGTGACAGTGTACGCTATCGATGCCGATTCTTCAAGTATTCATTTATTGGCAAAGCGTAAAAAACCATATTTCTAGGTGGTTGCCATTCTTTTCAAGGCGGAATCAAAGGTTCCTTTCAGAATCGGAGCATACAATGCAACAATTTCCTCCGTCTCTCCAGGCATCCCTTTCTGGAACCAATCTAGGGAGGCCCCGACGAACGCATGCTTGTAGAAGTTGACAAGGAACTCCAATTGCACTTGGGAGACCCCCAACTTGATGGCGCGCACTTGCAAGGAGTTGGTAAGCAGCGTCGCCATTTCACGGCAGAGATACCGGTCGAGCAACTCCCTGCCCAGGCTGTTATAGATATTCATCATGACCTCGCGATTTTCCTGCAGGTAGGTGCACAACGAGCGTATGGCCGTCTGCCCATCATCGGGGGTATGGAATTCAGGATACTTCTTTGAAAACTGCTGCCCTTCATTGGCAAACATCCAATCCAACAGGTGGTATATGTCACGGAAGTGATAATAGAAGGTCTGCCGATTGACGCCGCATCGTGCCACCACCTCCTTGACTGTTATCTTATCTAGGGTCCGCTCAGCCATAAGTTGTTTCAACGATTGGGCAAGTGCCAGTTTAGTCATTGGTGCCATTCTGATTCTCCTACTTACTTTGCCTTAAGGTACAACATTTTGAAGGAAACGCCTACTCTTATCTAGTAATAGTTGCTCGCAATACCAGCCAACCATAATTTTATCGAGACATTTCTCCCATTCGTTGACACTAAAACCCTTCTATGGTATTGTTCCTTCCTGTCGGGTAACCGATACATGTTCGGGTTGTAGCGCAGGGGTAGCGTACTTGTCTGGGGGACAAGGGGTCGACGGTTCAAATCCGTCCAGCCCGATATCCTGTAAGGAATTATTCCTTGCAGGATTTTTTTGTGCCCAAATATAAAGGGCCCTCGATGAGAGAGCACACGCTGGGGTGGGTGTTATTCGGGAGACCAGAGCTCTCAAGGGAGTCCTCCAATCCAGCAAAGGCCGCCTTTTCTGCACGGGACTTCAGAGAGATTTTCTCTAGAGAGACGATTGGAACACTCCAACCCAACGTGTGTTGTGCAAATTTCAGCATCAAAACAAAGCTTACAGACATATTTTTTTTTGTATTATATTGCCTTCAAGTGTAGTACAATACAGAACTAACTACAGAGCTGAGGTTGGTAATACATGAACCTATATCTTCTGATCATCTTCTTGGTACTTGCAGGACCGCTTCTTTTGTCTTTCGATAAGAAGGTAGCTTTCTATAGGTACTGGAAGCGTTTGGCCTTATCGATGCTTCCTGTCACGCTGCTCTATATCGTCTGGGATATCATGGCGACAGACCAGGGCCACTGGAGTTTCGATTCTGCATATGCTGGGGGATGGAGACTGTTCGGCCTCCCGTTGGGTGAACTGCTCTTCTTTTTCGTAGTCCCCTATGCCTGTATCTTCATCTATGAGGTGGTGAAGGCATATTTCCCCCACAAGGAATCAGGCAACCTGGGACGGGCACGCCTGGTGGGAGGGGTCGTCATACTCCTCAGCCTTGGCCTGGCCCTTCTCTTCAGGGCCCAGGCATACACCGTCCTTGCCCTGCTCTCGCTAGCCCTCTGGATAGCTGGTACGCTCCTTGTCCGACCACGGCTGCTCCTGCAAATCAGCACGCTCTGGTTCATGCTCCTCTCTGCCGTCGCCTTTCTTCTGGTCAACGGCTTTCTGACCGGCATCCCCATTGTCCTGTATAACCCCGAGGCCATATGGGGGATTAGGATCATCACCATCCCCCTTGAGGACCTCTTCTACAATATCGGCATGCTGGGATTCTTCCTTCTCAGCTATGAAACATTGGGAGCGTTTCTCGAAAAAAAGAGTGTGACCAGTGAATAGTGATGCCATCCATGTGATAGGCGGCGGCTTTGGAGGGCTGGCAGGTGCCATCACCCTTGCCTCCAAAGGGCGCAAGGTGGTCCTGCATGAAAAACAGGATACCCTGGGAGGAAAGGCGAATACCAGGAAGGTGGGGCCCTTCCGGTTTGATACGGGCCCCTCCCTGCTGACCATGGTCGAGGTGTTCCGCACACTCTTTGCCGAGGCAGGAAAAGATATCGAAGCATATATCCCCATAGTGGAACTTTCTCCTTTGACCCACTATTGGTTTGCCGACGGGACACGGGTGCACAGCGACCGCATGGAGCTTTTCATCCCTACCCTGACAGAACACCTGGATGTCACCGAGGACGAACTGAAGAGGTACTTTGCCTATGCGAAGAGGATATGGGATACCACCCATGGTGTTTTCCTGGAAAAATCCCTGCATAGCTGGAAGACCTTCGCCTCCCGGGAAACACTGCATTCGCTGGCGCGCATAGGGTCCATCGATGCGCTGAGGAGCATGCACAAGGCAAACGCCTCATTCTTCAGGGATCCCCGCCTTGTGCAGCTGTTTGACCGCTATGCAACCTACAACGGATCGGACCCCTACCAGGCCCCTGCCACCCTGAATACCATTGCCTATGTTGAGCATGGCCTTGGAGGGTATGGGGTGACAAATGGGATCTACGGCATCATTGAGGGGCTGGAGAGGCTAGCGCGTGAATTGGGGGTGGAGGTACGCACTGGCTCCGAAGTGAGTGCCATCCTCCATGATAGGAAAAACCGCATAACTGGGCTTGTGGCCAACGGAGAGGAGATTGCTGCCTCACTCATCATCTCCGATGTCGATGTCTCCAAGCTCTACTCCGACCTCCTCAATGACCGAGGCGCTCCCCTAGCCAGGCGGTATCGCAAGCTCCCCCCCTCCTCCTCAGCATTGGTCTTCTACTGGGGAATCGATAGGGAATGCAAGGACCTGGGCCTGCATAACATCCTGTTCAGCTCTGATTACCTCAAGGAGTTTGAGGCTATCCACACCCATAGGCAGATTCCCGATGACCCCACCATCTACCTGAACATCACCAGCAAGATAACCCCGACCGATGCCCCCGTCGGTGGGGAAAACTGGTTTGTCCTGGTGAATGCACCCCCGCATGACGGACGCTCCTGGCATGAGGAGATTGCGCACACACGGAGCCGGATTGTAGAGCGGCTCTCCCTGACGCTGGGTTTTGATCTGGAACAGCATATCGCAGCGGAAGAGTGCATGACTCCCGCCGACATAGAGACCCAAACAGGCAGCTATCGTGGCAGCCTGTATGGCATCTCGTCAAACACCACGATGGCTGCCTTCCTTCGCCATCCCAACCGGTCAAAAAGGTATACGGGCCTCTACCTGGCGGGAGGAAGCGTGCATCCGGGGGGCGGGATGCCGTTGGCAACCCTCTCCGGAGTCATAGCGGCCCACCTGCTGCTCAAGGGGTGAGCATGGGAATCTTCATTGCCAGCATGGTGATAGGCCTGTGGGCAGGCCACCTGGGGTGGATGCTCTCCTTGCGTGAGATCACCTACACCTCCCCCATGCTCTATGTGCATATCATACTCCAAGGCTATCTCTACACAGGCCTGTTCATCACGGCACATGACAGCATGCACGGAGGCATCAGTGCAAACAGGACGGTCAACACCCTGTTCGGCAGGGTAGGCCTGTGGCTGTTTGCAGCCTTCCCCTACCGGCGGATGTTCACAAAACATATGGAGCACCACCACCATCCTGGAACAGAAGATGACCCCGACTTCTCGACCCACCAGAACCCCATCCGTTGGTTCTTCTCCTTCTTCTTCTCCTATGTCACGCCGGTGCAGATCCTCACCATGGCACTGCTGTTCAACATAGGGCACCTCGTGTTTGGCTTTCCCGTCGCCAACCTGATCCTCTTTTGGGTCATCCCGGCTTTCCTGGGAACATTCCAACTCTTCCATTTTGGGACCTACGCCCCCCACAGACTCCCCCACACACCCGAGATGGCCCCCCATAATTCCCGGTCGCAAAAGCGCAATCATCTTTGGGCCATGCTGAGCTGTTGGTTTTTCGGATACCACTGGGAACACCACCAGTATCCGGGCACACCCTGGTGGCGCCTCCATGGCAAAAAGGATCTCACTGTCCCCTACAACAGTGATGGAACAGAGAGAATATGAGGTTGCATGACCTGTCCATAGGACGTTGCTCCCTTCATTACCGTCGTTTACCCTTGTGGGGAGAGTGCCCTACCGCCAAAGGCAATCGATGATGGTCCCATCCCGGTACTCAACGGCAGCCACGACCTTAGCGGTGCGGGCAGGAAAGTGAGGCCTTCCTGTAAGCATATAGATCTGCTCCATCAGGGTCCGTATGGGGACAACAGGTAAGGATGAAGCCTGCAAAAGGGCCAGGATATCCGGACGCAGGGGGTTCACTGCAACACCACGCTCAGTCACCACGACATCCACACTCCCCCCTGGGGTGCACACCAGATTGACATGCTCGTGGATCATGGGGATCCTTCCCCGGAAGGAGGGGATCACCACTACGGTGAGCTTGGCTCCATAGGCGGTGTCAGGTCCGCCTCCCAGGGCTCCAAGGATCCGGCCGTTTGTGCCGGTGATGGAGTTCACATGGAAATCAAGGTCGACCTCCGTCGCCGAAAGAATCATCACATCCAAGGCATGGGCAATGCATCCAGGGTGGTAGGGGTTGGCGTACTGCGAAGCGCCCATCTCCTTATGGAAGGGGTTGCCTGCCAAGGAAGCGGCCGATCCAGTGTCAAAGCTCTGCACATCATAGAGGGTGTGGAATAGCTTGTTTTGTGCCATTGCAACCAATGATTCTGTAATCCCACCCGAGGCAAATCCGCCTTGGATATGGTGTGCCTGCATATGGGAGTTGAGGAGCATGGAGACCAGCAAGGAGATGCCCCCACTGCCCGCCTGGTAGTTAAAGCCATCGCGTATCATGCCCGAGGCTTGCAGGACACCCAAGGCCTGGGTCGCAATGACCAGTTCCAGGGGGTTTTGGGAGATCCTCAAGGAACCTCCGCCTATGAGGCGCGCATCCCCGATGGCGGGGACCTCCACGATGAGGTCGACCCACTTGGACGGTATGGAGATAGGCAGGCTCTGCCCTTCCACCCGGGTGTCGGTGATGGCTATGACGGTCTTTGCATACTGGGCATCAGGGTGGGCATAGCCCATCGATCCGAAGGGGTTCTTCCCGGTACACCCATAGAGGTTTCCCTGGACGTCGATCGCTGAAGCGGCCAGGAAGGCCACATCTATGGGGATCTCCCCGGCCTCGATAGCGCGGGCCCTACCCCCATGGGAGCGAAATATCACCGGTTGGGGGATCTCGCCCTGCAGGACCGCATCGGTCAGGGGCTCCTTGAGTCCTGTCGTTTCAATCCTGGCCACCACCTTGGCCTGCACTGCACGCAAAACAGAAGCACATGCAGGGCCCATGAGCGAGGAGGCACAGAGGACCAGGTCCCTGAACCCAAGCTCTTCGAGCTGCTCCAGGACAAGGCCCACGACCAGGTCCCCCAGCCTGAGGTGGTGGTGGAAGCTGATGCGCATCCCATCCTTCAGGCCGCTTAGGGAGATCGCTTCTGGCAGGTCCGTTACGCTGCAGGGCACCTTATCCCTTGTGGGGACTCTGTGTTGGATGTGTGGCGAATATTCGTCTTCATAGTGAAAGGGACGGGTCTTTCCATAGCCGCTGATATGGGAGGGGATGAATCGCCCTGCATCATTATAGGATCCTTGCATGCCTTACCTGTTCCCTTCAGCCGCAGCCAGGACCCTATGGGCCCAGGCAATGACGGGCTTGTCGATCATCCGTCCCTCAAGGCTTGAAACCCCATCCTGATTTTTTTCCAGAGAGGCCAAGATGGCTTTAGCCTCCCTCACCTCCTGGGCGGAAAACGAGAACTCGCCGTTGATGGCGGCAACCTGCTTGGGGTGTATCGCAGACTTTCCATGAAAGCCCAGGGCCTTGGCATGGGCGCACTCAAGGACAAGAGCATCTGCATTGTCAAGAAAGCCGTAGGCCGCATCGTAGGCCTCAATGCCACAGGCACTTGCTGCACTGGCAATGCGTGCCCGTGGATAGTCAAGGGCAACCCTGGGACCATTGCGGTGGATGCCCAGAGCTGAGCAGTAGTCCTCAGCACCAAAACTGAAGGCGATCACCCTAGGGGAGGCTGCCCCGATCCTGAAAGCCTCTTCAACGCCACGGGGGGTCTCAAGCAGGACCTGAAGATGCACAGAGCCATCGGGGATGTGCAGCTCTGCCTCCAGTAGGGAGAGGGCATGGGCTATCTCCTCTACCTCGGCAGCGCTCTCCACCTTCGGAACCCTGATGATGGCACCCCCTGAACCCACCACCGCCTTCAGGTCATCCTGCCAGTAGGGGGTGTCCAGGCCATTTATCCGAACTGCAATCTTCACAGCGGGGTGAGTTCTCTCCAAACTGGCCCTGATCAAAGGCAGCAGCCCCTCCAGCAGGAGGCGCGCCTCATCCTTTTCAGAGAGGGCGACGGCATCCTCCAAATCAAAGATGATGCCATCAGAGCCGTACATACCGGCTTGGATCATCCTGTTGGGGGTATTGGCAGGGGTATACAACCAACTTCTCACGCCTCCACCCCCCTTTGCAACCGCTGCACAGCACATCTCAGGCGAGCTTGGGTGACACAATCAAGGGCCTGGTTATCCTCGACAAGGATGAGGACACCGCTGATCTGCAACTGCTGCAGCGTCTGCTCAACAGCAGTGCGGATCTGAGGGCCAAACAGGTCGAGCACTGGGGACGTGATCACTATCTCATTCGCACCACAACGCGTTGAAAGGGTGATGTGGGTATCCCCCTTCTCCCTTTTTCCAGCAACAGCGGTTCTCTGCATACCCAAACCCCTCCTATAGCGGTTGTACATCCACCCAGACAAAGGTGGTGCGACAACCCCCTCCATAGGTCAGTCCGACCTGGCCTTGGCTGTAGGGTTTTTCCGTATCCTCCACGCGTATGAGCTCTTCACCCCCGATGCCGGCGACCAGGGCACTACCCTGTACAGACAAGGAGAGGGTATAGGGCTTTCCAAGCTCCCAAGCGAAGGCGGCGGTGCCCATGGCGACCAGGCGCCCCTCCTCCTTCTTATAGAGGGTCGCACTCTGCCCTTCAGTGAGTGCAAAAACATACGAGCGCCTCGTCCCCTGCACCCGAGCCATGATCCCATGGAAGGAGCCGAGGTTGGGGACCAGCATCCCCCCAAGCCTATAATCGCGCCACTGGGGTGATCCTGTATACTGTTCGCCCGCTTCATACCCGCTGCCAACAGCCCTCCCCCCTTCAAGGCGCCAATATCCACGGTACGCAGTCCACCCTGAGATGCCTCCCCCTTCAGGGCGTTCACGCGAGAAGTCATTATAAAAATCAGGCCCGCCCTCCCAATGGAGGTGTTCCAACAGGACAGACCCATTTTCAAGTCCATTGCCGATGTTGTGCACGACGATGCCGACCTCGCTTATCAGGGCATTCTCCAGACGCTCCAGCTTCCATGAAAGGAGGGTGCTCTCGCCCGGGATCAGCGCAACGCCCATCTGCTGCGTACGCCTGCCCTGATGGGCATCCCTATAGTACAAACTGACCAGAAAAGAGTCGGCTGAACCCTCAGGAAGAAAGACGGAGGCCGTAATGGTCTGACCGGGATAGAGCTTGGGGGAGAAGGTTGCCCCATAGTAGTTGGCGCTCAGCTCGTCAATGCGGCAATGGGTCTTGACGAAAAAAGATGCCTGGCTTTTCTTGCCCAGTTTCTTTATGACTGCGCACAAGCCGGTATGCCCACCAAAGGTCTGCCTCCCATCGTCGGCTGATACGGTAAGCAACTGGATAGTCTTCGCTGCATCGGATCCGATCCTGAACCCCTGGGTAGAGCCCGGATGGCCAAAGTGATAGCGATAGGGGCTTCTGGAGTTCTTCTGACCTGCAACCAACTCACCACAATCGGCAATGGTATCCGAGCAGGAACTCAAGTCGGTGTAGTTTGCAGATCCGATGACACTGGCGAGGACCAGCTCATCCTGCTGGGGATCTCTCCACTCTTGTCCGATACCCTCCAGTCCGACGGCCACGCCCATGATGGCTCCTAGGTTGCCTACGTTGCAATCGGTATCCCAGCCACACATATTCCCGATGCGAAGTGTCCGGGAGAAGTCGCCATCCCCATAGAGGAGTGCGAGGACGATGACCCCTGCGTTGGGGATGATGGGAACCACCCCACTATACTTGTCGTATCCATACTCTCTGGCCAGGAAGTGGTATGCATCATGCCACGTTCCAACCTGGTTGCTATGAAAATCAAGCATGGCATGCACAACGCGTGCGTATTGCGAGTCCGAGGGGATCACAGCCAAGGCGTCCAGGACCAGTTGCCTGGGGTTTTTGAAGCTGAAGGCAGCGCTGGCGAGAGCCGCTACAAACATCCCGCCCAGGATGCCGTTGCCGTCATGGGAGATGCTCGCCGCCAAGGCACCGTACCGTGCGGCCCCATGGACATCGTTGGGAACGACCAGGCCCCAGATGTCACTGAATATCTGTCCTCCGATCTGTTCTGCCAAACTCAGGCCGTTGAGCTCTGCCGAGCCGGACAGGGGGGCGGGAATGCCGCTGGCCAAGTTCAGATATGCGGTATGCTCGGTTGAGATGCCATAGCCGCCCCACCACAGCGTGCCCCTTTGGTCAGAAAGATAGTTGAGCATCGTCTCCCCAAAATGGGAAGCCGCCACTTCGGGGCCGAAATCTAGAATGGTTTTTACGATCACCATGGGAAATGCAGTATCATCATCAGGCTTGAAGATTTTTCCCGCAGGAAGGGGAAGGTAGGTCTTCAGCTCCCCGAGGGTCTCCCTGATCTCCTGGTAGGTCCAGTTCTCGACAGGGGCTCCAAAGCGAACCCCTGCACTCTTGCCAATCCAACCGGCATACACTCGCTCTCTATAATCGGGGGGGAACCTCATTGCTATATCTCCTCTATGATGGCGCACAACTGTCGGTAGTCACTGATAACATAATCGGCCTCGGGATATCCGAAAGAGGGAATGTCCCGAACCCCGGTATACCGCACCGAGTGCATCCCCGCCTGGCGTGCCCCGATGACATCGGTGTGCAGCAGATCCCCGATATGGACGACCTGGTCAGCCTTGCAGCCGGTGCGGTCAAGCACCGCCTGGAAGACGCCTGGGGCAGGCTTGCTCATCCCCAGCTCATCGGAGTAGAGGCCAAAGGAGAACCTCGAGCCATGGTCGCGCTCGATGAGCTGGCGCAGATACCTGCCCGAAGAGACTCCGGTATCTGAGATGATTCCCAGCTGCTTTGTCCTGGACAACTGCTGCACCACCTCTATGACATGATCGGTGGCCACGGTATTGCCGGTGAAGATGGCCTGCTGCAACACCTCGCACAGCTCAGAGAGCAACCCCTTGGGAAGTACGACGCCAAGGTCCTTCAGGACCAAGGCCATAAAATCGTGCACATCCAGGGTGCGGTGTTCCCTACGCCAAATGTCATCCCAGATTACCCAGGAGCGTTCCATCGCAGCGTATATCATGGCGTCCGTAATGCCGGTGATCCCCGCCTGAGAAAAACAGTGCTGGATCCGGTCCTTGCGCTCATGCTTCAAGGAATTTATGTTGCGGTACAGGGTACCCCAGAAGTCAAAGGTCACTACAGTAATAGCCATGCGTCCTCCCTTATCCTTTCAGTCCAACGGAGGCGATCCCTCCAATCAGCTTCTTCTGTGCGAAAAAATACATGAGCAGCACCGGCAGCATTGTTGCCAGAGTCGCTGCCATCAGGAGGTTCCATTCAACGCTCCAGATGCCCTTGAACATCTCCAGCCCGAGCTGGATGGTGAATTTCTCGTAGGTGCTCAGATAGATCAGGGGCTGCAGAAACTCGTTCCATGTCCATAGGAACGTATAGGTGACGATGATGGTCAGAGCAGGGATGCACAGGGGAAGCAATATCCTGTAGAGAATCCCAAAGGTCCCCACCCCATCAATCTTAGCCGCATCGTCAAGATCCCTGGGCAGGGTCTTCATGTACTGGATCAGGAGGAAGATAAAGAAGGGGGTCCCGGTGAAAGCGGGCAGGATCAGGGGCCAGTAGGTGTCGTTGAGCCCCAACTTCACATACATCGTAAACAAGGGGATCAGTTTTGTCTGCAAAGGGATCATCATCGTGCTGATCACCAGCAAGAAGAGCACTTTCTTCCCAGGAAAACGCAACCGGGCGAACCCATAGGCTATCAGGGGAACTGCCAAGAGTTCACCGATGATTTTGACGACGATGATAAACAGTGTATTTCCCATGAAGCGGAGCATCGGAACGCGGGTGAAGGCATCGCTGAAGTTCTCCCAGTGCAGGACTTTGGGAATCCAGGTTGTCGGCCAGACAAAGATCTCCCAACGGGTTTTCAAGGCTGTCGAGAGCATCCAGAAAATGGGTACCAGGAAGATCAGGGTCAGGGTGATCATGAACATATGGGTCAGGATGGATTTTCGCACCTGCCTGATCTTATGCTTTCGTATGACGGCGGAAATTGTTTGTGTTTGTGTTTTCATTTTGCCTTTTCATCCCCTTCATAGTACACCCAACGATTGGAAGTGTAGTTGACCAGCATGGTCATACTCATTATGACGACAACCAGCACCAGGATGAGCGCCGAGGCATAGCCTGTATTGAAGTGTTGGAAACCCTCCTCATAGAAGTAGAGCAGATAGAAGTACGTCGCCTTCAGGGGGCCTCCCTTGGTTATGACAAAGGCCTCGGTAAAGACCTTGAAAGCTTCAATCATCTGGATGATCAGCTGGAAGAAAAGCGTGGGGGTCAGCAGGGGGAGCGTGATGGTGAAGAAGGTCCTGACCTTGCCCGCTCCGTCAATCTTGGCCGCTTCATACAGCTGTGGGGGAATGTTCTGCAGCCCGGCCAGATAGATGACGGCACTTCCGCCGACCTTCCACAAGCTCATGCTCGCCACAGAGGGCAGTGCCCACTTCGGGTCCCAAAACCATTTGGGGCCTTCGATTCCGACCAAGGCCAGCAGGGTGTTGACGATACCCACATCAGGCTGCAGCAGCCACGTCCAGAGCATGGCAATCGAGACGCCTGATATGACGGCGGGGATGTAGAACAGGGTCCTGTAAAAGTTCATCCCCTTGATCTTCATGTTCAGCAGCAGGGAGAGCAGCACCCCAAAGACGATGACGATAGGCAGCGACATGGCCACATAGAGGCCGGTTGCCTTGATCGCCTGGTAAAAGAGAGGGTCGTTGGTAAACATCCGCACATAGTTCTCCATCCCTATCCAAACCGGTGCATCCATGATGGTCCAGCGGGTGAAACTGTAGTAGATGGTCGAAAGGATCGGTATGAAGGTGAGAATGACAAAGCCGAACAGCCACGGGGAGATACTGATATATCCGCAGATAGCTTCCTTGACTTCAGCTTGGGATCGGTTTTTCCAGGGTCTACGCATTACTTTTTTAACCTCTCACAGGGAGTCCTGTCCGGAGGTGTGACCCTCCGGACGGCTCCTGTATGAAAATAGATACATCCCTAGTACAAAAGGGTCTTCTTAGCTTCGTCCAACGTCTCCTGAGCACGAGGAACCAACTTGTCCAGTTCTCTCTTGATCTCACTCTTCTTGATGGTGCCAAGCTTGATCATGTCCCACAGGTCCTTGATCGTAGCCTCAACCTTCGTTCCCGAGGGGTGGGAGCCGCGCCAGATGGCTACCTGCTTGTCATTGAGGATCTCCAGGAAACCCTTCACATAGTCCTTGTCGGCATCCTTGTACTGCACAGCCACTGTCTCGATCGAGGGGAACAGGTTGCCGTTGTCCATCAGGAACTTCTGCCCTTCGGGTCCGACATACCATTTCAGGAAAGTCCAGGCCTCTTCGGGGTGTTTCGTACCTTCCCAGATTGAGACAAGCATCGACCAGGCATTGACATGGCGCTGATTGTTCCCGACTCCAGGTTCGCGAACCACACCAAAGTTCTTGCCAGCGCGCACTGCGTCCAGCATATGCCCCTGGTTGAGGGTTGCCATTGCAAGACGATCGGCCATGAACAGGTCGATGGGTCCGGTGTTCTCTGTGCTGAGGGTGGACATGTCTGAAACGCTGGGTGTTGCACCGCTGCGCATCAGGTCATAGAACCACCCATAGGCAGAAAGGGACTCAGGGCTATTCAGATATCCATCGACGGTGGTGCTGTCCATGCTGTACAGGCGTGCATTTGGTCCATAATTGTACCAAATGGCCCTGAACGGACGGGTGAGAATCTCACATCCCCAAATCTTCTTTGCAGGATTGGCCACTTTCTTGGCAATCTCCAGATACTCCTGGGTAGTCCAGTCACTGGTAGGGTAAGCCACCCCTGCTGCATCGAAGAGGTCCTTGTTGTACATCACCAGCGATGCGCCGACTCCCAGCGGCAGACCAATGGTCGTGCCATTGAACTGGGTCTTGGTATCCCAGAATCCTTCGTAATACATGCCGGTGTCAAACGTATCGCGCTCGATGTAGGGGCCCAGGTCCAGCGCCTTGGGGAACCAGCTGGAAATCGAGAAGAAAGCCACATCGGGACCGCCGACCCCAGCACCCAGGGCTGTTGTCATCTTCGTCTCGAACCCCTTCGTAGGCAGCAACGTCATGTTGATCTTGATATTCGGATGGGAAGCTTCAAACTCCTTCACCAAGCTACGTTGTACGGCTTCATCGTACTCTTCTGAGTTCCATGTCCACCACTCCAGGGTAACAACCTCTGCTTTTTTCGCGTCAGTTGCAACGGTCTCCTTTTGTCCGGCTGCAAACAAGAATGTCGACATGCACAACAGGATGGCCAATGCCATCACGATTTTCCTTGTCTCTCTTTTCATTCTTTCCTCCTTGCGTTATCTCATTCGCTCTACTGCGAATAGTTCACCTTATCGGGCAAGCGCCCACAGCATCAGGGCCTCGCCCATTTCTACCAGATCCTCCTGTACGGCAAAGGAGAGGCAGACCCCCGATGGTTTGCGCACCTGCTCTATCCATTCTGGAGGGATTACCTTGAGGCCCTGTCCTGATGCACACAAGGCAAGAGTCAGGGCACAGATCGTATCGGCATCGCGGCCAAAATTGGCAGAAAGCAGGAATGCCTTTCTGAAATCACCGTTTGCCATGCGGTACAGGGCGTATATTTGTGGTATCGCCTCTGCGGCAATAGCATGCCTTGGGGTCCAAAGCTTTGTATGCAGGGCTTCGTACTGGTCAAAGAAATCGTCATGCTCCTCAAAGATCGTTTCAGAGATTTCCATCCGCCTGCCAAGCCAACTATCGCTTGGTATCCACTTTCGGCCTGTTGCAATCACGGTCTTTACATCCGCACCCTCAAGGGCGACGGAAATGCTGGCGGCTATGGCCTGGGCTGCATAGACGCCATCCCTGTCATGGCTGACGCGTGCATCAATGGCGGCGAGGCGGGCAGCCTCTGCAGGGTCGCCAACGGCGGCTATGCCAAAGGGGACCGAGCGCATGGCAGCCCCATCGTCATTGTTCAAGGTGTTGTCGATGCCCGAATAGGGAGGATTCATCCCTTGTGAAAGGTTCCACAAGGCACCATACAGGGGCGTTCCCCCACGCTCGTGAGCCCCGCCATGGGCAAGGACAAGTTCACGCCAGACATCAGCGACATACTGTGAGGTATACTCGCCGGTGCAGGAGAGCAAAGCCCTCCCGGCAAGGACGGTGAACTCAGTGTCATCGGTGCTTCTTCCGCTGGGCAGGAGGCGGTTGACTATCCCGTACTGTTGGCGGACAGCTGCATCCCTTCCAAGATCTCCTGAAGCATCACCCACTCCAAGGGCAACCATTGCGGCTTTAGCCCGGTCAAGGAGTATCACCTTGCTCGATGCATCCTTTTTCAGGTGCAATCCATTCTGCTTGTGTTGAACTTCCATCATCGCCTCTCTTTCCTGTTATAAGCGGTACCGGTAACGTTACCGGTTCCAGCATAAAATCAAACAACCCTACAATACCCGAACAGAGTCACGGACAACCAACTCACCGGAAAAGACAATCTCCTTGTTCTGTGGGGCATGGGCACTCATCTCCTCGACCAACAGGTCCACACTAGCCTCACCCAGACGATACTTGAAGGTATCAATGGTGGTCAGCTTGGGCCTGACCAAACGTGACAGTTCTATGTTGTCATGGCCCAGCACTGAGATATCGCCAGGTATCAGGAGGCCCCGGTCCAATATCGCCTCATACGCCCCGATGGCCAGAACATCATGGGAGGCGAATACGGCCGTCGGCCTCACTTCGAGGTCCAGCAGACGGTTCATGCACTCCTTGCCAGCCTCCACGGTATTCACTCCAGTCTGGATAAGGGCTTCATCGAGGGCTATGCCGGCCTCTTCCAAAGCCTGCCCATACCCTTTCATCCGCTCATAGCCGGACTGGGTAAGGCTGCCGGTGGTAAGGTGCGCGATCCTGCGATGACCTGCATCCAAGAGATATCGGGTGGCCCTGAACCCACTTCCCACATTATCAATGGCGATGGTGGAGATGGCCGAACGCGAGCTCTTTCGGTATATCTGGACCACCGGGAAGCGCTCCTGCTTGAGCTTTTCCAGCTCATCGCGATTGGCTTCGCTGAATGAGAGGATGATCCCATCCACCTGTTTGCTGCGCAACAGCTGAATAGCCTCCTTTTCCACCTTGCTGTCCTGGTTGGCATCGAAGAACATCACCGAATAGCCGTACTCCTTGGCCTTGACCACAACCCCGCGTGCGGTCTCGGGGAAACTGGGGTTGGTGATGTCAGAGGCGATGTATCCAATGATGTTGGAGTGCTTGAGCACAAGACCACGGGCTACGCTGCTAGGGCTGTATTTGAGCTCCTTGATAGCTGAACGCACCCTTTGGAGGGTCTCACTGCTCACATCGGGCTTGTCGTTCAACACCCGTGAAACAGTGGAGACTGAGACGTTGGCCTTTTTAGCTATATCCACAATGGTAACTGACATGGCGCCTTCACCCCTCTTGCATTTGGGCCGGTAACGTTACTGGTAACGATACCGACATCTGTAGTCTACAACAGGTTTGAGAAAATGCAAGCATTATATGCACATTCTTTTACATGGAGTTTGCTACTCACACTCCCGCCTTCGAAACAACGTTAGGTCTCAGCGAAAATAAGAGAGGGCAAGCACAGCGCACAAGCACAGCTTCCTTGGGCTCCCTGTACTTTTAGCCTTTTTTGTAGTATACTAGGTATAGGATGTAAAGCTTCACCTCACGAGTATATGTTTTTGTAAATTACCATTCTCTAGCGAGTTGAAGTTTCGAAAGAATTGAATTTCATCTGTATTACACCAGTCTTTAAGGGAGGACATCATATGGATCTAATCACTACCGAAACTTTGCAGAAAATACTCACAGCACGTTCAGAATGGAGTATTTCATTGTATATGCCGGCACAGCGGCTCGGTCGGGAAACTGAACAGAACCCGATACGCTTCAAAAATCTGTTGAGAGAGACAGAAAAGAGATTGATGGAAAAGGGCCTGCAAGCATCAGAAATTGAGAGCATGCTCAAAGCCCCCCGGAGCCTGCAGGAGGGCTACACTTTCTGGCAGCATCAGAGCGATGGCCTGGCACTGTTCTTCTCACAGGAAGAGTTTCATCTTTTCAGGCTGCCAGTTCCCTTTAAAGAGGCGGTATTCGTCACCGACCGCTTCCACATCAAGCCGCTGTTGCCCCTCTTGAACAGCGACGGCACCTTCCACATCCTGGCAATAAGTCAGAACCAGGTCAGGCTGTTTGAGGGAACCCGGCAAACGGTGGACGAAATCGATCTGCTTGAAACACCGGATACGCTTTCAGAATCCTATCCTGACGACTGGCCAAAACAGAAATTCCAGTTCCAGACAATGGGAACGGGCGGTGGTGGCCATTCAGCCACGACCCATGCCCACGCAACAGGCACTGACCTCACGGTGCGCCTAAAGAAATGGTTCCGCACGATTGACAAAGAGGTGGCACAGCTCCTCTCAGAGACCCGTTCACCACTGGTGCTCGCCGGTGTCGAGACACTCTTCCCGGTCTATGCTGAGGTGAACACCTACCCCAATCTGGTTGATGAGGGGATCGCAGGCAACCCTGATGAGATGAATGCGAAGGATCTCCACGCCAAGGCATGGGCCATAGTCGAGCCGATCTTTACCAAGGACAGGGAAACCAACATGGCGAAGTTTCGCCAGCTCGCCGGAACAGGCAAGACCACAACCAGCGTAACAGATGCGGTCCTGGCTGCACACCGCGGTCAGGTCGAGACCCTGTTTGTCGCCCATGGAGTTGAGGCTTGGGGCACCTTTGATCCAGAAACGGAGAAGGTGAAGCTAAGCGATGGCAAACAAGCTGGGGATGAGGACCTGCTGGACCTTGCTGCAGGGAAGACCCTGGTCAAAGGAGGGTCGGTATTCGCCCTTTCACCACAGGACATTCCCGACAATGCACACGTTGCCGCACTGCTTCGGTATTGACGGTTCCTGATCACTATCTAGCGTTCATTACCTACACAAGGAACACCTCACAAGGGTGTTCCTTGTCTGTTTGAAGCGGAACAAGACAAGCCTTTCACACGTTGAGGACAAAGCGGGAGAAGAACAGGCCATCCTCCACACCAAAGGAGTAGGCTCCTTGGAAGCGGTTGACCGTGTAGACCATACTTCGCGTCCCGATGCCCCCACCCTCCTTGAATGAGATGGGCATGCCACCCTCAAAGTGAACATCCTCACTGCAGGTATTGGTTATGCCGATGGCAAGACGCCTGCTGCTGTAGTGTGACTCCACCTTGATGAACCGCTGCACATCCTCCGCAAGGGCAAGACAGGCATGGTAGGCATTTTCTATGGCATTGGCAAACAAGGCGGAGAGCTCCAAAGGCTCGATGGCCAGGGTTTCCGGCAGGGCGACCAGGATCTCCATGGAGATGTCCGCCTTTCTGGCACGTTCCGCCCAGAGGCAGAGGATGCTGTTTACCGCAGGGTGCAGGCAGTACTCCTCCTTGATCACACTCTCCAAGCCCATATGGTCCTTCAGATACTCCAGTGCAGCAGGGGTTTGCCCTGACTCCAGGAGGCCTATCAGCGTCTGGGTGGTGTGGCGCAGGTCATGCCAGCGCCGGTTGGAGGACTCAGCGGCCTCCTTGAACAAGATGTGCTGGTCAAGCTGCGCCTTGTTCTGCATGGCAAGGATGCGCCTTTGTTCCTGCACCATATATTTTTCAAGGAGCTGTTGGAACAAGTAGAAGATAACCACATATACAGATGCAATAAACACTGTAGTAAAGGAAAGTATATAGAGAATCTCCATAAAGCTTCCAGTCTGGCCATACTGAATGTAGCCATAGTAGAGGATGACAGATCCCAGCAAAGGCAGGATGCTGAAGATTGCCCACCCTTTTTCAATCTCATCCTGTATCAGCAGATACTGCTTCCGGGAAAAGACATGGATAAGAAAGAACACCACGGCAAACAAGACCAGCCGTGCAAGGTTGTAATGCACATATCCCCCACGGTGGAAACGAGTGAACCACATTGCCGGGATGGATATGAGGAAGTTGATGAATATCGTGGTCACGATGGTAAACACATCTCGAGCATCACGGCGGTTTGAAATATAAAGGAACGTGGAGAAAGCTGGGACGACCATGACCAGGACATACCACTTGGCGTATATGGTAAGGCCGCCGGCAATGAGCATCATGCTGCTGATGGTAACAATGACAAGCAGCTGTATGCCGAAGATGATGAGCAACCTTTTCTTTGGGAAGCGAAACCGCCCCAGATCAAACACCAACGCCTGGGAAATGAGAAGTGTGATGAGGGGAACGAATATGGCCGAATAATCCATCAACGCCCCTTTCTCAAGGAGTATTGGGTATATCTGTCGGTGAGGGGCTTGAACTGACGGCGTTGCATTTGAAGCTTCGTAGTAGTTTCCAGGACAATATGCTCCGAGGTGATCTGTCTGACCTTTTCCAGGTTTATGATGTATGAGCTGCCATACTTGTAGAATCTTCCATCGTGAGAGAGCATCTCATACAGTTCGATGGAGGTCATCCGTGTCCTAAGGATCATTCCATCTGCGAGGTGGATGTGTTGAAAATGGCCCTCAGTCTCCGCATACTGAAATTCATCAAAGACAATCGTAGATACACCACTTGCGGACTTCAAGGTTATTTTGGCTTTTCTTCGCTTTTCACGTTGGGAAAAGGCCTTGTCCAGGGCAATGTCGAATTGCTCTGCGGTGTAGGGCTTTACTATATAGTGTGTTGCGTTCAGGGAAAAGGCCTCTACAGCATGGTTGGCGGATGTGGTAAGAAAGATAAGCGCACACGCATCATCTTTTTTTCGCAGGGCGCGGGCCAATTCCATCCCGGTGAGGTTCGGCATGTAGATGTCCAAGATCATGACGTCAAAATCACACTTGTTCCCTATGTGGGACAAAAGGACATGAGAATCCTCAAATGAGCTGACCCGTATATCATACTCCGGATGTTTGGCACTATAGGCCATGCAATGAGACCGCATCCTGGCAAGCTCTTCCTTGTTGTCATCACACATTGCAATCTTAATCATTAGCTCCATACCCTTTGTTGTCGTACACAAGTTTACAATAGTGCGCTGGTTTCTCAGGAAAAATCCTGCTGGGGAGAAGAATCCTTAGCTACTATGCGTAGGATATCATATTTATGATAGGGAAACTATATTAATTACAAGCCATACTACTGAAGGAGAGGCAGAAATACTCTTTGCCAAGCTTGGTTCTGCCCTTGAAAGACCCTGTATGTGCCAGGCAAAGCTGCATTCGTCTGGAAATGCGCAAAGATCTTATGCCCAATACATCACGAGCATATCGGGACAATGGACTTTCGGTACAGAGACCTGCCCCCATCTGCAACAATATCCTGACCACATACATAGGATGAAAGATCGGAAGCCAAGAAAAGGGCTATATTTGCAATATCTGAAGGAGTACCGACTCTCCCTATGGGAACTTGCGCCTCCAAAGCGGCATTGACCTCTTTGGTATCGGGATATTTCTTTCTCAGAAGGGGGGTATCCACCAAGCCCGGGCTGATCATGTTCGCCCTGATGCCCTGGCCGAGCAGTTCATAGTTGACCCGAGCCATCATGCCTTGCAAAGCAGCCTTGCTTGTAGGATAGGGAATTGCAGTTCCGCCACCTGTATGGGCGGCAACAGAGGAGATGAAGACCACACTGCCATTTTTCTGTTCAATCATCACAGGAAGCATGTATTTCACCATGAAAAAAACACCATCCACATTGGTCTGCATCAAGGTATGCCAATTCTCAACGGTTGTATCGACTATGGAGGAACCTTCCACTTCTAAGCCAGCATTCAAGATTAACGCATCGACTCTTCCAAATGTCTGCACAATACTTGCACAGCACTTTTCTACCATCCCAACGTTGGAGACGTCACAGGGGAAGAACTGGCAGGCCTTCCTCGTTTTGTTGAACTCGTCCTGAACATTGAGGCCTGTTTCGCTATCACGTCCCAGAATTGCAACCTGTGCCCCGCACCCTACAAAAGCTTTCGCTATGCCAAAGCCAATTCCCTTGGTCCCGCCGGTAACAACAACAACCTTTCCTGAAAAATCCAAGCTTGTCGAATGCATAGTTTCCTCACTAAAGAGGAGCACTTTCGTGCTCCCCTTTCGTACCTTTATTTGATGTTATACAGTTTCTTGACATCCTCTTCGAGGCTCGATCTTCTTTCGCGCTTGAAAATGTCAACAACTGCCTGAGCCGATAGTTCATCTATGACCAAGGTTTTTATAATACCTGTCTTCAAAGCCCCGACCACCGAATATACCCGGTCGAGCCCAGCGGCAATCGCTATTATCTTGGGAGTGCTTTGCATCAGCTCAAAAGGAATCGCAATGATCCGATTTTGAATCTCATCAGGGATAAACTCACCATGGACATTATAGTTTCGTGCGCAGAGGTTTCCCACGGGGAGATTATAATGGTTGTCCTTGTCCAACCATTTCTCAGTGTAGGAACCTTGAACCGGGGAACCATCAAACTCTTCATGAATTGGAGGGGGACCAACCGACATGATAGCCAAATCTATCCGTTTCCACATCTCACAAATTTGCTTCATCGAGGCGCTTTTGACATAGAGGTCGTAATCTTCCTTCGATTCTGCCAAAGCAGGTGCGTGTATGAAATGGGGGGTCGCTCCCATCGAACCGGCAAATACACGAACGAGTTCATTCAATTGGAAACGGGGAAGATTCTTATTGCTTCCTCCTACCAGGGGAACCACATTGGATAGATTGTGGACCGCTTTTGCGGTAAAGGTGGACATCACTGCATAACAAGTCCTGCCCCATGAGATTCCGATAGTCTGCCCATTCACCAATTGGTCGTTGATGACCTCGACAGAACGGCTGGCTATGAATTCACGCAGGACCTTCTCATCTTTTGAGGAAGAAGGGATGACAACAAACTGAATGGCAGGGAAATACGTTTGCAGTTGCCCAGCCAATTCCTTATTTTCACTTTGAGGATCATTGATTCGGAACTCTACAATGCCCAGCCTTTTGGCCTCATTCAGGATAAGCGAAACCAAAGCACGGGAAATATTCAACCTTGTGGCGATTTCTTCCTGCTTAAGCTGATTAAGATAATAGAGTTTAGATACAGTAACCATCAGTTCGATTTCATAACGTGCCAATGGAACACCTCCTACAAAAATCTTTATGTAAAAACACATCCTGAACACAATAAAGAGACTACGTGATCATACAGAGCATGTTGCATTGTTTCCTATAAGTGAATAAAAATAAGTCATTACATATTCTATCAGTCTAACACACAATCCAAAAATTATTCAATGCGTTAATAGCTTTGCAATAACGCTCATATTTGTGATCATACACAGCAGCCAACCCAACCCTGGGATAATATTTTTCTTTCACGCGAACCATGTGTTCTGCTGCAGATGAAAACGAGGAAAATAATCCGGCCCCTACCCCTGCTGCCATTGCGGCACCTAACACACCGACCTCCTTATTCTCCATGATTTCCAAAGGCATCTGCAAAATATCGGAGAACATCTGAACCCAAACACGGGAGCTCCCGACCCCTCCTGCCAATCGTGCCACAGAAAAAGCCTCTCCATCTTTGCGTAGACGGTCGATATGCATCCGATGGGAAAAGACAATACCCTCAAATACCGCTCGGATCATATGGTCTATGGTGTGCCACCCACTCAAACCGAGGAACGTTCCCGAGGCGTGTGGATCCACATTACTTCCATAGAGGAATGGTAAAAAAAGCACATCCGACGAATCAGGGGCCACTTGTTCCACAACCTGGTCGCAATAAGCAAAGGGAGAACCTTCTTCTGGAAAGTCCAGATGAAGGTTATTCACTACCCACTCCAGGTTGCTTGCAGAGGTGGGGCTACTCTCGGTTATCAGATAATACCCATCCATACAGTATGCGGTACATTTCAAGGACTTTCCCGTCACAGGTTTTTGAGAGATATATTCGTTGATGCTCCAGGTCCCTGCGATGATGGCCAGCATATTGGATCGGGTCATGCCAAGGCCTATGGCACTGGCATCAATATCGAAAAGGCCACCATAGACGGGAGTCCCCGCTAGGAGCCCGGTCTCTTGTGCTGCAAAGGCTGTTATGGCGCCGCAACAATCTGTAGATTTCTTTAGCGGCGGCAGCCTGTCCCGCATGTCGGCCAAGTCAAAAGCCAAAAGGATCTCATCGTCATATTCTAAAGAATGGAGGTTGACCAGATTGGTCCCTGAATAATCGGTTATCTCTGCCCAAGCCTCTCCGGTCAGACGATAGCGGATATAATCCTTGCACATGAAGATCCATTTCGTTTTTTCTAGTGTCTCATTTTCATGCTCTTGCAACCAGGCCAGGATGGCAACCGGCTGACCGGACCAGACAGTCTGGAAGGTCCGGCTCTTTACCGCTTGGTCCGTACCATCCGCATTCCAGCGATCGACATACCCTTGGGAACGCCTGTCAGCGGAGCTTATCCCATTGCGGCAAGGATTTCCGTCACCATCTACCAGATACAACCCATTGCCTTGGCCGGTTACAGCCATGGCACAAATGGAAGAGGCTTCTATCCCAGATACTTTCAAAACCTCTTTCACGGCCCTACAATTGGCCTTCCAGAGAACATCCATGTCACGTTCGCTATAGCCAGGCTCAGAAATAATTGACTCAGTCTTACCTTTGGCGACAGCAACTTCGTTGCCCAAAAGATCATAGATGACTGCTTTGATGAGCGTTCCACCATTATCAAGACCAAGCAGATATTTTTGCATGTTGTACCACCTTGAGCCTTCAGGCCGAACCAATCGCAGCGCGCATAACATTTTCCTGATTTGCCTCTGCAATAGGGAGATTTGCAGTTATGACCCCTTCATGCATTACCAGGATACGGTCGGCCAAATTTAAGACCTCCTGCAGCTCTGAAGAGATGACCAATATGGACATCCCCTTATCGGCCAATGCAGAAATGATGCTATGCACCTCAGCTTTAGCCCCTACGTCTATGCCACGAGTTGGTTCGCAAAGAATCAGCAAGAGCGGATCGACAGCCAAGGCTTTGGCAAGGACGATCTTCTGCTGGTTCCCCCCTGAAAGGGTTCGGGTCACCTGTTCCCTTGAAAACACCTTGATCCTCAACTCCTTGATGTAGGCATCAGTAATGGCGTTCTCTTTTCTACGGCTGATCATACCCATCCTGTTTTGGATTTTTGTGTGGACACACAGCGTCGTATTTTCCCTGGCTGTCATAGGCAGCACCAACCCTGCACATTTTCTATCTTCAGGCAAATAGGCGATCCTGTGCTTGACGGCATCTTTAGGGCTCTGGATCTGAATCTCCTGCCCATGCATGAAAATTTGCCCAGCACTCTTACGGTCGGCGCCTATCAGCAACTTAACTAAAGCATTCCGCCCTGCCCCGACCAAACCGGCAAGCCCCAAAACCTCTCCTTTCCTAATGGAAAAGGAGACATCCCTAATCTTGGAACCACCCGTTATTCCTCTTGCTTCAAGTAAAATCTCTTCACTTGGCTGCATCATTCTTTTGGTATAGAAACCAGCCATTTCACGACCAACCATAAGGGAGACCAGTGTATTTTCAGTGGCATCCTTTGCCAGGATGTCCCCACAGTTCTCGCCATCGCGCAAGACTACTATCCGATCACTTATCGCAAGGACTTCCTCAAGCTTATGGGAAATAAAGATGACAGCCACTCCCCGCTCTTTCAAACACCTGATAATGGTAAAAAGGGTATCGATCTCTTTCATTGTCAATGCTGAAGTCGGTTCATCCATGATAAGAACTTTTGTATCATAGGATAAGGCCTTGGCGATCTCGACCATCTGTTGCTTGGCCACACTCAACTTGCAAACAGGGATATCAGCTTCAATATCGATATCCAACTTTTCAAATAGAGCCAAGGCCTTTTTCCGAGTCTCCTTATGGGAGAACAACCCTTGCCTGGTCCTGTTCTCATTGCCTAGGAAAATATTTTCCATTGCTGACAAGTTGGGACAGAGATTGAACTCCTGGAAGATGATATTAATGCCACGCTTGTACGCATCACGGGTACTGGCTACATCCAGCTCCTCCCCCTGAAAAAAGATTACCCCACTATCCTGCTGGTACACTCCGGTCAAGATCTTCATCAGAGTCGATTTTCCTGCTCCGTTTTCTCCTAACAGACAGACAACTTCCCCTTCCTCAATGGTAAAATTGACATCTTGTAAGGCTCTGACACCTGGGAATCTCTTGCTTATATTGCGCATTTCAATCAGGTGTGCACCCATTATGCTACCTTCCTGTTCTTAACACGGTCGATAACAGCGGCTAAGATTACGATCAGGCCCATAATGGAGGTCTGCCAGTAGGCTGAGACACGCATCAACACCAGACCGTTGCGGATCACTCCCATAATGGCTGCGCCAATGAGCACCCCGACAACGCTGCCTGCTCCTCCGGCAAGGGAGGTGCCGCCAATTACAGCAGCTGCGATGGCATCTAGCTCCCACCCTTCTCCGCTGGAAGTCTGGGCAGAACTGAACCTGGCAACCAAAATGATGCCGGTAACAGAAGCCAACAAACCAGAAATCCCATAGGCAAGACACTTGATCTTCTGAACATCAATGCCTGAAAGGCGGGTAGCCTCCTCATTGCCTCCAATGGCGTAGACCCTCCTGCCAAATACGGTAAACCGCATAAGGAAATGGATTGCAAGAGCGACGGCGAACATGATGACCACGGGAACCGGAATCCCAAGCAGATCCCCTTGTCCCAACACTAATATCCTGTCATCTATATTTTCTACCGGCCACCCCTTGGTGACAATCCAGATTGATCCCCGGGCGATGCTGAGCATGCCAAGGGTCACGATGAAGGGTGTTATGCCTACATAGGATACGAGCAAGCCATTGATGATCCCCACCGAGAAACCAGTGACCATGCCAAGCAAAATTGCCAGCAAGGGGTGCACACCAGCAGCCATAGCCATGCCACACGTAACACCACTCAATCCAATGGTAGATCCCAGAGAAAGATCGATTCCCCCGGTAAGGATTACGGTGAATACTCCCAGCGAAGCAATTGCTACAAGCGATATCTGCCTGCTGACGCGGTAGATATTGCCACTGGTGGCAAATTGCGGTGCAACAATGGTGATCACAACCATGATCGCAACGAGGGCCAGGAAAATTGCAGACTCTCTTTGCCTGAATATCCTTTGGATACTAGAGGAGACTGAAAACGTATGCTCTGCCTTGCTTGTTAGAATTTTCTCTTCATGTACCATGAGTTACTCTCTCTGGTACTGGTTAGAGAAATCTCTCTAACCAGCACACTTCTTTTCTTGTTATTTAATCTCAGCTATAACTTGAGCCATATAACTGTCCACATTATCCTTGTTTACAATTATAACACCGGTATCAATAGTTTTTGCAACTTTCTTCCCAGCCATCAAGTCCTGCAGGATCTCTACGGAGACCCAGCCCATCTTGTATGCCTTCTGGACCAGGCAGAACTGCACAGAACCATCTTTGATGCCAGTGATAGTTTCGGCCAAGTCATCGAAACCACCAACAATAATCTGACCAACACGCCCTTGTTCCTTAAGGACAGTAGCCGCAACAGGGGCACCGTACGCTTCTGGCCCAAATATTGCGTTAAGGTTAGGATATGTCTCCAGCATCGCCTCAGTTTTATTGACTCCTTCTGCAAAGTCGGCTTTATATGTTTCAAAAGCAACAATCTTGACATTTGAACTCTCGGCTGCTTTCCTGAAGCCCTCTTGTCTCTCATTCAGGTTAGGAGCCATTCCGCCCTGCAGAATTGCGACATTTCCTGTATTTCCCATGAGATCAAACATGTACTTACCAGCGGTAACACCGGCTTCACTATTATTGGTTCCGATGTAGGTCGCCCTATTGGTACCAGGGGCGTCGGCATCAAAACAGATTACAATGATACCGGCTTTGATCGCTTCATCAATGACGGAGACCAAGCCCTTGTTGTCCACTGCAGAGATGGCGATTCCATCTACACCACGGGCGATCAGGTCCTCTATTACCTTGACTTGCAGGGCAATATCCAGTTTGGGCGGGCTCTCGATTTCTACATTGACTCCATACTTGGCCCCAGCATCTTTGAAACCCTGGATACAGGGCTCATAAAATGGGTGGACCAACTTGGGAACCATTACAAAGGTAGGCTTTCCACTTGTAGCTTCTTTAGTTCCGGCAGCAAAAACCAATGTCCCTGCAAAGATCAAAACAATACAGAAAACAACCACTAACTTCCTGTTTTTCATAGCACTCCTCCAATTTGAGTTTTCTCATGACTGCTTCCGGCAATACCACCAGAACCAGCTTGGATCATATCCAAGTCCTTTCCCCTTTTATAAGCAAGTAAGTGGTTTTTAATTGGGCATCAACGGTAGATCGGTCTTCCCATGAAGTGTATAAGACCAGTAACACCAAATCAACAGTTTATTAAACACTGCTACTTCCTTGATTATAAAAAACGTTTCCTTTCCTTTAGCTTTTTTTCCTTTTTGCCAGAGAGTCAAACGTGACCGCCAGCAAAAGCACAAGGCCCTTTATTATCTGCTGATAATATTCACTTATATCGAGCAGGATCATTCCATTTGAGAGGATGCCGGTGATAAAGACACCGAGCAGCACTCCTATAAGGGATCCAGCCCCACCAGCTACACTGACACCGCCCAAAACAACCGCCGTAATGACATCCATCTCAAAGGCTGTCCCTATCTTGGGTTGTCCGGTGTTGATCCTGGAAAGCATGATGAGCCCTGCCAACCCGGAGAGAAAGCTGGAAATTACAAATACGCCAGTCTCAACACGCTTGGTCCTGATGCCAGCCAATCTGACCGCTTCGCGATTCCCGCCCAAGCCATAGATATATCTCCCGATTTTTGTCCGGTTCAGAAAAACCCAGCCAATGATAAAGATGATGAACATGATGATGACCGGGACAGGGATTATCCCCACATAGCCTTGTCCCAAAAACCTGAAGGAGTCGGGCAGGCCCCAAACGGGCAGGCCATCACACAGGACATAGGTAAGTCCCCGCAGCAGCGTCATCATGGCAAGCGTCGTAATGAGGGCAGGAACTCCGATATAGGAGACAAAGACCCCATTGACCAGACCAACCGCCGCAGCTACAACCAGCGTCATGAGGGCTGCAGGAAGTATGGGCATTCCATATTTGGTCATCAGCAGGGCTCCGACAATATTGGTGATGCCCATCACCGAACCAACAGAGATGTCGATCCCGGATGTCAATATCACGCAGGTCATCCCGACTGCAGAGATACCCAACATCGATACCTGACGAGCAATATTCAAAACGTTCCCAGTTGTCAAAAAAGATTCAGTCACAATGGAAAAAAATGCGATAAGGATGCATAGGACGCCCAAAATAGCAAATTTCTTAATGGGTATTTCTAGTGTTTTAATTTTCATCATCTACTCCCCTGATGCTAAACGGAGAACTTTATCTTGAGTTGCCTCAGCTCTGCTGAGCTCCCCCGTTATGACGCCTTCATGCATCACCAATATCCGATCCGACATCCCCAACAGCTCATTCATCTCAGAAGAGATGAGTATGATCGCTTTTCCTTGGGCGGCCAGTTCAAAAATCAATTCATAAATTTCCTGTTTGGCCCCCACATCGATGCCCCTGGTGGGTTCATCAAAAAGAATAATTTCACAATCGGAAACCAACCACCGTGCAAGAACAACCTTCTGCTGGTTCCCTCCCGACAGTTCCTGTACCCTCTTATGGGTGTTGGGAGTGATGATGCGCAGCATCTTGACCATCTTCAGGGCAGACTGGTTCATCAGGCTCATCTGAATTAGACAAAACCGGCTGATCTTGGAAAAAGAACTATATGCAATGTTCTCCCCCACAGAAAGGCGGGAAAGAATCCCATGTTGTTTTCTATCTTCAGGAATCAGGCCTATCCGCTGTGCAACGGCCTCTTTAGGATGCCTGATTCTCATCTCTTTACCTTTGATGAGGATGGTCCCCTCTGTTATGGGGTCGGCTCCATATATGGCTCGTGCCAACTCAGTCCTGCCTGCACCAACCAACCCGCCAAAGCCTAAAACTTCACCTTTGTGCAGCGTAAAGCTAATGTCTTGCAACAGCGCAGCAGTCGAAAGATTCTTTACTTCGAGGATCGGTTCAGCAATTTCCCCTTTTCGGGTGGGGAAGGTGTCAGACAGTTCTCGATTCACCATGATATGGATCAATTCATTCTTTGTGGTAGACGAGGTGGGCATTGTCACTATCTTCTTTCCATCCCGAAATACAGTCACACGGTCAGACAGTTCAAAAATCTCAGTAAGCCTGTGTGAAATATAAATCACTGTTATACCTTTTGCCTTCAGGGTATGAACAAGATTGAACAGTTTATCCACCTCGTTGATGGTGAGGGGAGCCGAGGGCTCATCCATGATGATGAGTTTCGCATTCTGGTATGTTGATTTGGCAATTTCCACTATTTGCTGGTATGCAACAGAGAGAGAGCCTACAGGCCGGTTGGGATCAAGATCGACGCCCAAGGACAACAGGAGTGCCTTGGCCTCACTGTTCATCGTCTTACGGTCAAGCAGCCGGTTTTTCATGATCTCTTTTCCTAAGAATAAGTTTTCAGCAATGGTCAAAGCCGGTATCAAGTAAAATTCCTGGTAAATTGCAGAGATTCCATAGTTGAACATGGCTTCGTGAGGGGTGTAGTTATCCCTATGGATCCCTTCCATCTCAATGCGCCCTGCGTCAGGTTGGATGGCACCGGTCAAAACCTTGATGAAAGTAGACTTGCCTGCCCCATTCTCTCCGCAAATCGCATGGATCTCCCCTTTGTAGAAATCGAGATCAACATGATCAAGGGCAACTACTCCGGGATATCTTTTTACTATGCCTTGTGCTGAAAGCAGAATTTCTTGCTTTTCCATTTCTTATCTCCCCAATCCAACTCCCCTCATGCCCCTCGGAGGCAAGAGGAGAGTTGCGCTATGTTCCTAGTTCAGATACTTGTCAACGTTGGCAATGGTGATAGCTTCGTTAGGGATCTTCTGGTGGGACTCCACCTTCTCGCCCTTAATCATCTTCACAAGAATCTCAACTTCCTTCTTGCCTGATTCATAGGGGGCCATACTGACTGAGGCACGTAACATGCTACCGGCTTTAATCTTTTCCAAAGCCTGCTTGATGCCATCGGTCCCTGTAATGCATACCTTAGCCGGGTTCTTACCAGCAGCGGACATCGCTTCATAGGCGCCAAGGGCACCATCATCATTGAGACACCCGACAACAGCGAGATCAGGATGGGCTTGCAACAGGGATTCGGTAACCTTCATGCCAACATCAGTCTGAAATGCGTCTTGGCGGGCGACCAGGATTGCTTTAGGGGCTTCAGAGAGAATACCATCCCTGATGCCATCAGTCCTAGGAATGACAAACGGAGTGCAATCGGCTGCCAGCAAAGCAAACTTTGCAACGCCACCCAACTCTTTGGTGATGAATTTGCCTGCTTCAGCTCCAGCGAGGAAGCCGTACACGTATTCATCGTTGGACATTGAACCGTCGGCTCCTGGGAGCGGATGGACAGCTGCCATGACCTTGATTCCGGCTGCCTGTGCCTTCTTGCAGTAGGCCTGGCTTGCCTTTTCATCGACGCAGGAGATCATGATACCATCAACTTTTGTAGTTATGAGGTTCTCCCATGTGTTGATCTCCTTGGCAGCGTCGACCTGCAGGTCGATGACCGTCAGCTTCACTCCCAGCTCATTAGCCATGTCCTGTGCACCTTTAGCCTGTGTAGCCCAAAAGGGGTTACCAAGATCATGCACCATAAAGGTTATTCTTGTTTGAGCCACACTACTTTCTTGCTGACCAGCAGAAAATAAGGGAAGTGCCAGTACCAATATTGCTGATATAACAACAATATGCATCAATACCTTGTTCTTCATAAAAAACCTCCATACTTAACCTGAGTCCAGAGTAACATCCGTTATAACAGTTGTCAATCTTTAATTAACTTATTTTATAGCATTTTCTATAAAATTATATAATTCATGTAAAATTACTAATTACATGGGTAATTTATACTGATACAAATATGATTTTTGCAAAGTAAATCATTTGTTTACAACTATATAGTTTTCATAGATTTAATTATAAATATTGTTATCTATTAATTGACATCTGTTATAGCATATGTTATTCTTGATACAGCATTGGAATTATACAGGAGAAATATATGTATACACTCGAAAAACAACAGGTGATTGATGCAGGAATAAAACTACATGATTATCACTTAATCAGCCTTTCCGGAGGTAATGTGAGCCTGAGGATCAACGATCTGGTCCTGGTCACCCCTTCCGGCATGACCTACCAGGAGTTGGTCCCAGAGGACATCGTAGTGGTAAAGCTGGATGGAACAGTTGTTGAAGGGGAGAGGCGTCCATCAGTGGATACCATCGCCTTGCTCCATATATACAACAACATGCCTGAGGTCAAAGCTGTCATCCACACACACCAAGTCTATGCTACTGCTGTCGGACTGATAGCCGATACCCTACCTGCAGTAGTCACCACGCTGGTGAATGCCACCCTTGGGCCTGTGACCGTCGCTCCTTTTAGCTCGGCAGCCAGTCTGGACATGGGCATAGAGGCTGTCAAACACCTAAATGGAAAACGGGCAGTCATCCTCAAGCAACATGGAGTCATAACCGTGGGAGCGACTCTCAAGGAGGCTCTCTATGCCGCAGTCTATATGGAGGATGCAGCAAAGACCTATCTCGTCGCCAGGGCGGTAGGAGAAACTCCCATAATGGATGCGAAACAAATCCAGGATGCCGTAGATTCATTCAAAGTCTATGGGCAGATAAAGAAATAAGGAAACTACACGTTTAAGGAGAACAAACATGGAAACATTGCGAGGAAAAGTAGCTGTAATCAGTGGAGCGGGATCAGGGTTTGGCAAAGCAACCGCCGAATACTTTGCATCAGAAGCAGAGTGTTCGCTGGTGCTCATGGACATTAATGAGAAAGCCCTGGCAGAGACTGTGGCAAACTGCGAAAAATCAGGGTCGAAGGTTGTCGGGCTACAGGCCGATGTAACCAAGGCCGAGACATTTGCCAAGGCTTTGGAAGCCTGTATGAAAAACTTTGGGAAAGTGGATTTCCTTCTCAACTATGCCGGTGGTGCAATAAAATACGCTCCGGTCGAGGAACTCGATGATGCCATGAACCGGAAGATCATCGACTTGAACCTCACCAGCGTGATGATGAGCTGCCGCACCTTTACCCCCCAGTTTAAAAAACAAGGGTATGGAAAGATATTCAACGTATCCAGTGTGTGCGATCGTCGCGCCTGGCCCGGGTATTCAACCTATGCAGCCGCCAAGGCTGGAGTCAGGGAATACTCCCGTGGACTGTATACCGAGCTGCGTCCCTTTGGCGTTGGAGTCACGACCATAGTCCCCGGAGGTTCCAATACCGGCTTCCAGGATGCTGAAGGACTCTCCAAATTTGAATGGGATGAAGAGATGGCTGTCAGGCCCGAGCACTTTGCCCACATGGCCTATGCAATGTGTTCCCTGTCCAAGGGTGCTGTCGTATCGGAAATCTGTCTCTATGGCCTTGCCCAGGATATCTGTGGGTTCTAGAGTAGGAACCCATGAGCAAGACAAGCCCCTACCAATCGGTAGGGGCTTGTCTTTTCTCTCTGCTCTCTCTGCCCAGATCATTGTAATCCTGCGCGTTTCATCCTCTCGGTTATAAAGCCATATGCTTCAGAGCAAGCTACCATAGGATCCTCCTCTGGTTGTGCCCACATTTCAAGCATGAGCATGCCTGTGTAGCCGATGGCACGAAGGGACCGGAAGGCCTCTTCGAAATTCACCGTACCTTTGGAAAAAGGGATATCACGGCAGATGCCGGCAACTGTATCCTTGACATGAATGGCTGCAATGTGACCTTGGGCAGCCTGCAATTCGTCGTTGAGGTCCTTACCCATCGCTGACAAATTTCCTATATCGGCATAGAGCTGGAGATAGGGACTGTCATAATACGAGACAAGGCTCATAAGACGCGTCAGGGAGTCGGCAAACGGAACTTCCATATTCTCAATGGCGAGGATGACACCATAGGTGGAAGCTTCAGCGACGGCACGGCCAATGTTTTGGTGGAACAACTCGACGCTTTGATCACTACTCACATCAGGGGCGTACACATCATACCCTGCCAACTGTACTATCCGTATTCCCAGGTGGCTTGCCAAACGGATTGCCTTGCTGATCAGGAGCATTCCGTTCTCCCTTACCTTTGGTGAGGGGGATCCAATCGGATAGCGGCGCAACCCACTCAAACAGAGCGTTGATACCCGTATCCCTGCCTGGTGCTGCAAGCGTATAAAATCACGGCACGTTTCCAGACTCCAGTCCAGCCGTGCCAGCCTCTCATCAGCAGCATCTATGGAGAGTTCCAAAAAGTCAAATCCGATCGCTTTGGCAGACGAAAAACGCTTCTCCCAACTCATCGTTGCAGGAAAAGCTTTTTCGTAGATCCCTATGCTATAGTGTTCAAACATATGGTTACATCCTCACCCTTTCATTGCACTGCGCATCGTTTGTACAGTTTTGGTGTAATCAGAACTCTTAAACAAAGCAGAGCCTACAGTGCAGACATCCACCCCGGCATTGGTAAAAAGAGCAACAGTCTCCATATTAATGCCACCATCTGCCTGGATCAGGATATCCCTACCTGTAGCTTCGATCATCCGCTTTACTCTCTTGATGCGTTCCATTGAGTGAGGGATGTGGCCTTGCCCGCCAAAGCCCGGGCTCACCGACAATATAAGGACATAATCAATATAGTCTAAAATCCACTCCAGACCAGAGAGAGGTGTAGTGGGCCCAAGGGCCACACCAGGGTGAACCCCGGCTTCACGGATCATCTGCACCAGGCGGTAGAGATGGCGAGCCTCTTCATAATGCACTGAGATGTGGCTCGCCCCAGCATCGGCAAACATGGTGATGAACCTATCGGGGTTCTCAATCATAAGGTGAACATCCAGAGGGAGAGTGGTGGTTCGCTTGGCGGCCTGCACCGCCAAGGTTCCCATGGTTAGGTTCTGCACAAAATGTCCGTCGGTGATGTCGAAATGAATCCAATCGACTCCAGCATGCTCAACCGCTTTGATCTCCTCACCCAGGCGGGCGAAATCAGCAGAAAGAACTGAAGCTGCTATCAAATGTTGCTTAGGCATGCTGAAATCCTTTGATGGGCAGATGCCCTTATTTCTTTCCGGTTACGATTGCGATGCTGGACTGGGCGCCCAACCTGGATGCCCCGGCTGCTATCAGCTCAATGGCCTTATCATAATCGCGCACCCCACCGCTGGCTTTGACACCCATGGACGGGCCTACCACCTTTTTCATCAGGGCCATGTCTTCTGCTGTGGCAGCGCCACCGCCGAAACCTGTACAGGTCTTCACGAAATCGGCTCCAGCTGCCTTGGACAGGCGACAGGCAGTAACCTTCTCAGCCTCAGTGAGCAGGGCTGTCTCAATGATCACCTTCAATACAACCCCATTCTTCGCCGCGTTCCGCACAGCCCTGATATCGTCCTCAACGTACTTCAGGTCCCCCATCTTCAACCGGCCGATGGCTATGACCATATCAATCTCGCCCGCTCCCTGGGCAATTGCATCCTGCGTCTCAAAAGCCTTGCTTGCACTGGACATGGCACCAAGGGGGAATCCCACAACCGAACAGACATTCACTGTGGTTCCTTGCAGGCGCTTGGCAACATAAGCCACCCATGAAGAGTTCACACAGACCGATGCAAAGCCATATTCGATGGCCTCGTCACACAGCTTGTCAAAAGCCTCCACTACCGCATCGGCCTTCAGCATGGTGTGGTCGATATATTTTGCCAACTCCTCAGGTCCCATTGCTGAAATCTTTTCCTTCTGATCCATTTTTCTCTCCTTGCGCGGGATGCATCAATGCACCTCACGGCCTCCGCTGATATTAAAAGCCTGTCCAGTGCAGTAGTCTCCGCTTACCGTAAGGAACTGGACCAGTTCAACCACATCCTCAATATTCGTCAAGCGTCCCAGAGGAATTTTGGCCGTAAACTTCTTCACCACTTCCTCTTTCGGCAACTGCATGTTCTTGGTGTACCCTTCACTGACACTGTCCCATACGCCTGTCGCATCGGTAATGCCGGGACAGATGCTGTTGATCTTGATGTTCTTGCCTGCGTACTCAAAGGCAAGGGCATGAGTCAGGGCGATGATGGCTCCTTTAGCCGCCGAATAGGGCGCCATAAGAGCTGAACCAGTTTTGCCGGATTTGGAAGAGAAGTTAATGATTCTCCCATCACCTAGGCTGGCCATCGATTTCAATGCCGCCTGCGCGCAATAGATGCTCCCGTAGACATTCACCTTGAAGATCTTCTCCAAGTGAGCTGGGGTATTCTCACCAAAGGGTCTCTGGTCAACTACCCCTGCATTGTTTATCAGACAAAAGACCGGTCCGAGTTCATCAACGATACTGTCGAAACAGGCGAACACATTCTGCTGATCGGTAATATCCAGTACATAAGCCTTTGCAATGAAACCTTTCTCAACCAGCTTCTTTGCTGACTCGACAACTCTTGCATCGATGTCAATGAGGGCAACCTTGGCCCCCTGCTTGGCATAATTTTCTGCAATGCCAAAGCCGATGCTCTTAGCCGCTCCCGTTACCACACAAACTTTTCCTTGTACTGTGATCATAATCGTATCCTCACTTATTAATTAAAACAAAAATCTCAGCATTAAATGAGCATTCCCCCGGTACTGTCCAAAACAGTACCAGTAATGTTCCTGGCAAGATCAGATGCAAGAAACGCTGCCAGATAGCCAATTTCTACTGGTTCGGCAAATCTTCCAACTGGAATACGATCCAGATAGTCCTGCATGAGCCCATCCTTATTCCATTTGTCCTCATTCAAAGGGGTGCGCACCATCCCCGGAGCTATTCCCACTACCCGAATCCCGTAGCAAGAGACTTCACGTGCAAGCGATCGGGTCATCATATTGATGCCTGCCTTGGCGGTCGTGTAGTGCCCATGGCCGCCTGTATTGCACTGGAAACCTGATTTTGAGGAGATATTGATGATTGTTCCACCGATTTTACGTTCGATCATCGAATTCACAACCCGTTTGCTGACCAGATAGGGTCCGTTCAAATTTATGTTGATAACACGGATCCAATGCTCATCAGGCATGTCCTTCATATCCTCAGTGGGCCATATTCCAGCATTGTTCACCAGAATATCAATTTTCCCGTACGTTTCCAAAACCTGTGCAACCATGGCATCATCATCAGCCGGCTTTGAGACATCACCATACACAGCAGTACACCTCACCCCATACTTGGAGTTGAGCTGATCTATAAAAGCATCAACTTGAGATTTGTCTACGATGTAGTTGACTGCAACATCAACTCCTTCAGCTGCCAGATACTCACTAATCCCTCCACCGATTCCGGTTGAGCCACCCGTAACCAATGCAACTTTGCCTTTCAGCTGTAACTCCATATAATCATCCTTTATTATGTTATAAACTTTGCTATGTCTTAATGTAACATTGGTTATAACTTATGTCAATCAATTAAAACAAAAATTATCTCCTCTCATACCATACGTAGACAGGATTCCCCGAATGGTTTCTAATCCCCGAAAAGAGCGTACCTAGCATTTGACAAAGCATGTATGCGTACATATTTCATCTTCGATAAACCCATGCAGAAACGAGGGAACTGATGTGCAGTTCCCTCGTTTCTATCTTGTTCTTACTATTTGTCCTAACTCTTGCTTCTTAGTTCCTGTCTTATAGTGATGTGGAACTACTGCCTTTCCTGATAAATGACAGTGAAATGGAACCCTTGCCTGCATGCAAGGCGATCACCGGGGAGGCCTGTTCTACAAAGAGAGGCTTCAACCCTGTCTTTATCTCTACAATCTCTGCAACAGAGAAGGCAAGGTCCGGGCTGCCGATATAGGACATCCCATAGGATTGGATGCCATCCTTCTTGTGCACTTTCATGAAGTGCTTGACCAAGGCTGCTATGCTTCCAGCCCTGGAGAACCGTACTCCGAGGATTTTGCCTCCGCCTTCCTTGGTAAGGCCGACCATGGGCTTGAAGTTCATCTTCAAGATCATGGCACCCAGGCGTTTGGGTATCCTTCCCCCACGGACCATCATCTCAAGGGACTGCACCGATACCATGATGGTGGTGCGCTCTGCTGTATCCCTGATGGAGGTGAGCAGAGCTTCTCCGGAGGATCCCAGTGCAGCCATGCGGGCGGCTTGCTGCACCACGAGCCCTTGGGCGGATGCATTGAGCCTGGTATCGATGACAACAATGCTCGCCCCACTCTCCTGGAGGGGTTTTGCAGCGAGCTGGTAGGTGCGGAAGGTTCCGCTCAGCTTGGCGGCTACAGAGAGGACCACCACATGCTTGTAGTGTTGGGTAAGGAATTCAAAGTGCCGCTGGATCTCCCCGACTGCGGGCATGGAGGAGGAGACCCTCTGCTGTGAGGCATCCATGATGCCCAACAGCAAAGGCGTGGAGATGGTGATGCGGTCAAAGAAGGAGGTCTCCCCCACCTGCACTATCTGCGGGATCCTGTAGATGCGCAGCGAGTCGACCACCTCCTGGGGGATATCAGCTGAGGAGTCTGTTACAATGACCGTATCAGAAAGCCGTGAATGTGCGGCAGTCTGCTGCATGAACATGTCATCGACCTTCTGTTCTTCTATCTGGCTATGGAGGGCTAGCCTTTCAAACATAAGGGCGGGATCATCGGTGTGCAGATGGATGCGCATCTGGTTTTCATGGCTGCCGATCACCAGTGAGTCCCCAAGGCCGGTCACCGCATCCCTGACATGCTGCCTCTCTTGCTCCGCCACCCTCAGAAGTGCTTCCGTACAGTAGCGGAAGTGGCTCTCATCATGGACATGGCCGGATTCCAGAAGAAGTGTTTCAGCGTGCAGGACGGTCTCAGCGCCTGAGAAGACGCGAAAGGGGTCAAGCATATAGAGGTCCACCCCTTCAAGGATGGATACGAAGGCCTTTGCACCGGCATCGACCACTCCTGAGCGCTTGAGCAGCTCCATCTGGTGCATGGTATCCTTCTCTGCCTGTCTGGCGGAGCGCAGGGCGCGACGCAGGAGAACAGGAACCGGGGCATCGGGGTTGTCAGAACTCCCCAGCTGGTTGGCCCAGCTCTTCATGACTGTCAGGATGGTACCTTCCAAAGGGGTCTCCACAGGGCTGTAGGCTGCGGCAACTGCCGCCGAGGCGGCATCTGCGAGGGCCTTGACGGTAAGTTCCTCAAATTCGCGGGCTATGAGGGAGAACCCTTGGAAGAACTGGGCAATGATCATGCCGGAGTTCCCCCTGGCCCCGGTGAGGGCTGACTTGGCAAAGGTATTGGAGATATCGGCTACAGAGCCCGTCCCATCGCTGTTCGAAAGGATTGCCTTCAGGGTATGGGTTATGTTGGAACCGGTATCACCATCGGCGACGGGGAATACGTTGATCGTGTTGATCTCCTGCATATTCTCACGCAGATGGTAGTAGCCGAAGGTCAGCGATCCGTAGAGGTCCTTTCCGGTTATGTTCATTCGTCCTCCTTCTGAGATGAAAAGCTGAATTTGGGTTCGGTATGGTGCATGAGTCGTGTAATATTCTCCTTGTGGGCGGCGATGATGACCAGGCTCAGCATAACAAGGAAAGCCAGCTTGTCATACTCAGGGGCCAAGCCGAGGGCAAGGGCCCTGAAAAGATAATAGGGGATGAGCAAGAGGTAGGTTGTCATCGAGGCAACCGATATGTACCGGCTGATAAGGGCAACCGAGAAAAAAAGAACAAGGCCGAAAAGTATCGCTGATGGAAAGAGCACAGCGATGACCCCTGCCCCTGTCGCCACACCCTTACCCCCCCGGTGCGTTGGGAGGTATGGGGTATGGATATGGCCCAGGATGGTCAGCATGCCGACAAAGAGCAGCCCCGGAGTCGGAAGCGCGAAGAACAGCAAGGCGAGCAGGGAGGGCAGGACCCCCTTGAGCAGGTCAAGCACCCCCACCAGCACCCCCAGGCGCCAGCCCAGGGTACGGCTCATGTTGGTCGCCCCGAGGTTGCCACTGCCGCTCTTGTGCAGGTCGACATGATGCCTTGATGCGATAAGGTGGGAGGTAGGGATGCCTCCCAGGGCAAACCCAAACAGGCAGAACGCTACAGTGCTCAGGATTACACCCATCATGTCCTCTTCTTCCAAGGGATGAAGATGGAGGTCTGCCTGATGTACTGCTGGTAGTATGCCTCTTTGCCATACTTCTCCTTCCATGACTCTTCCAGAAGGTTCACCCCGCTGACAAACAAGAGCAGCACCGTTATGAAGATCGGACCGAGCGCCACAAGCAAGAGAGGCCCGCTCAGGTAGGGCAGAACGATTATCAGCGTCCCCCACCAGACCAGGATCTCGCCAAAGTAGTTCGGATGGCGGCTGGTTGCCCAAAGGCCATGTGTGATGAGTTTCTTGGGATTCTTCTTCTTGAAGGTGGTCTTCTGATGATCGGCAATGGTCTCATAGATGAGGCCGAATAGTGAGATTATAAACCCGACAATAAGGAATGGCATGTTGATGACCAGGGCCTCAGCTCCCATGGCGAAGGTGATCGGCAGCATGATGACCCACACAGCTGTTGCCTGCAGCAACCAGAAGGCGCCGAAACGGAAAAACGAGTCGCGCTTGTCGTCAAAGCGATGGTCCACCTTGGTGACCAGAATCCTGCTGAGCAGGTAGGAGCCCAACCTTATCGCCCAGAGGATGACCAGGACCAGCAACATCGTCTGCAGAAGATTTTTCTCAGCATGTACGATATAGATGTAGCTTGTCGCCAGTAAAAAGCTCAGGCTGTAGGAGAGGTCGGTGACCACGTCAGTCTTTCGGATGAATGCATAGATGAAAAACACCGTATTGATGACAAATGCGATGATGAGCGTCTCTAGAAACAGGTTCATGTGTTCTCCTTCGGGCCTTTGGCCAGTGCAAGATGAGATAGTATAACGATAGTCAATACCAATAGAAAAAACAACCTATGACAGCTATATTTACAGCATTTTCCCAAACCTTTTACAGGGGGAGAAGGGCAAAACAGAAGAGGCAGCTGCAACCACCTCCTCCAAACCAACAAGAAATTAGCTTGTATCCTTGTCTAAAGTTTAGCACAAACCTTAAGAAACGCAAGCCACAGGAGAGCTTCCCCTAGTATGGCTCTTGAGTAATTTTTCATGCACACGATGAACAAGAAAACACATAGCAGTAGCTGCCCAGTGGTAGAAATGATATCCGTTGCCGGTACTCCAAAGCAAGGAACAATTCAAGGGGAGGATCGTCATATCTCTGAGATCAAGGGTACTTGATGGCTCTATTTCATCCCCTTGTTTTAGGAATCCCGAGGATTTCTTGTTCAGATATGGTCATAACACTTCTCCCCACGACTGTAAGGTCAAGGCCTTTGGTACCATGAGGTTCCAACGCTTCTGAAGGATACGGTCTTCTTTGTACCCTCGTTCTATATAGTGGGGACTCTTATTCTTGCAAAAATGCTTCATTGACCATCAAAACCTCCTTATGCCGTTCAAGATAGAAGCCAACCTTGGCAAATGGATGCAATCCTGCAACACACCCCAGCAACAGTCAAAGTACGATTTTCTGAATGCGGGGAGCAGAAACAAACAACAGGAGAACATCCCTTTTGCTGGTGAAGAAGTTGCTGTAGAATGACAGTGGAGGCGCTTTGTATGAAACGACGTACCCTCACCCTTATAATCCTCCTTGGCCTGCTGCTGCTGTTGCCTTTGGCAGGAAGGATCCTTCTGAAGAGAGCTACGGCAAACCTGGAGAAGCTTCGTACCATCGGGGTGGAGACACCAAACCTCGCCCTTATCCAGGACGGGACCTATCGGGGCTCCTATGCCCGCTTTCCCCTGGATGTCACAGTCGGGGTAGATATCCGAAAGGGCAAGATAGTGGCTATCGAGCTGCTCAAGCACCGCAATGGCGAGGGCCAGGAGGCTGAGAGCATCCCCCTGAAGGTCATTGAGAGCCAAAGCCTGGACATCGATGCAGTCAGCGGGGCAACGTACAGCAGCATCGTCATCCTCAAGGCGATCGAGGATGCACTGAGTGGAAAGGGCCGTACAGCCGATGGGTGACCCACCCCATGCAAAATATAG
>Ga0265295_1000948_pt1 | contig 54415 bp, 61 predicted proteins | sample Munlansysbiofilm_FD_192503 | JGI IMG/M metagenome (GOLD analysis project Ga0265295, IMG submission 192503) | Leachate microbial communities from a municipal landfill in Southern Ontario, Canada - Methane capture system biofilm | ecosystem: Engineered > Solid waste > Landfill > Unclassified ... | reverse complement strand
CCGCCGGCCACGATGACGGCGGCGGTTGAGACTGGGGAAGATGGGGAAGGCAAGGTGGGGAGTTCAAGGTTCAAGGTTCAAGGTTTGGGGGTTCGGGGTTTAAAAGGATGAAAAGGCGAGGAAAAAACCAAAAAAGCAAATTTCCAGTTTCCAGTTTCCAGTTTCAAATACCTCAGCGCAGGTAATCGAGGGCCTTGGGCAACGGGATTCCTTTTCCCATGGAATCCTCGCCGTAGTTCACCGAAGCCAGAATCTTGATGTCGGCCAGGGCGCGCACATCCCCTTCGAAGTGCACGCGCGCGACACCCTCCTTGTTGATCTTGCCCCCGGCCCACTGCAGGTCGAGGACGCTGCTGGCATCGAAGCGATCCTGCCCCACCACCATTTCCACCTGACCGCCGTAATGCTGCACGATCTTGGCCACCAGGAGGCTGGGGCGACTGTGAAAACCGAGCTTCTGCGGAATGCCCACTTCAATGCGGCTGCGCTCGATGTTTTCGTTCATGATTTCCTGGGCCAGGCGCCTGCCGTTGTTCAGGTAGAAGCAGACCCAGTACAGCCCGTAGTTGATGGTGCAATCGAGCAACTGTTCCGGATTGACCAGCGAGGCGAGACGATCCTGCACCTGCTTGTAAATCGACTTGTAGCCGGCCTCATGGAGGTGGCGCTCGTAGAAATGCAGCAGGCGCCCGATCATTTGCAACAGGTGAAAGACCACCGAGAAATGGCCCCGCAGGGCCTTGAGCTTACGGTCACCGAACCGGTAGCCGCCGTGGATGACGTAGGTGTCGAAAGAGGACTGGAGATTGTGCACCAACATCTCGAAGCGTCGGATCTCCACCTCGTTGATCCGGTCGGGCACCATGCGTCGGATCTCTTCGATGCCCACGGGCTCAAAAAGGCCCAACGCATCAAAATTACTGGCGATATGAAGCAATTCACTGGCGATTTTGATGATGTTCTTCTTCTGGAGATCCTTGTTGGTGTCATAGATGTCGTAGGCCAACTGCTCGCTGGTCGTCACCCCGGGAAAATCCGCCATGCTGTAATCGTCATCGGGGATGGGAATCCGGAGTCGTTGAGCCTCGGCCAGGATCACCGGCGCCAGATGGATCAGGGCCGAACGGAGAAAGTGGAGCGCCTTGGTCCCATGGGCCTCGAAGGTGTCGTTGTCCTTGAGGTCGTAGAAGATCAACCGGTTGCTGATGTGGGTCTGGCAGTAGCCGCCCAGGCTCAGATGGCGCACCGCGGCGGCCAGCTCCCGGTAGAAGTACCAGTCCGAGTTGTTCTTGGCGCCATGAAAATCCAGAAAATCCTCCAGCACCTGGGAGGAGCCGATGAGGGCGGAAAACAGCTTCTTGGTAAAAAGGTACTTCGGTGAATCGAAGTGCGCGATATACTTACAGCATTTCAGGTAGTCGAGAGAGAAGATGCGCACCTTCTCACCGAAGGAGATATCGCACACGAGCCGTTCGAACTGCATGCAGCCCCCAAAAAGGCTTTACATCATATCGTGTTGGGTGTCGGCAATGGCCTGATCCAGCTTGGCCTGCAACCCGGGCGGCAACCCCTCGATGTCCACGTTGAGAAAACCGCGCACGATGGTGGAAACGGCGGTTTCCTCGTCGATCCCGCGGGCCATGAGATACTCGATTTCGCCCCGGTCGATCTTGCCCACCGCCGCCTCGTGGCTCATCTCCACCCCGGGCACGTGACCGGTGAGCTCCGGGATGGCCTGCATCAGGCCGTCGTTGAGAATCAAGCCTTTGCACTCCAGATGGGCCCGGATGCCCGGCGCCTTGCCCACCAGGTCCCCCCGGGCGATGATGTCTCCGCCGTAGGTGATGGCCCGGGAAATGATCTCGGCCCGGGTCTCCGGGGCTTCCAGCACGATGCGTGACCCCACGTCCAGGTGGCTGCCGCGGCTGGCCACCAGGATGCTGTTGAAGCGTCCCACGGCGCCACGGCCTTTCAGATAGGTGGTGGGAAACATCTGCAAGGTGCCCAGGGGGCGCAGGGAAATGTAGTTGGAAACCAGAACTCCGCCCTCCTCCACCACCGTGACCGAACGGGGCCGCACATCGACCTTTTCGCCCCAGTCGTGAATCATGGTAAAGGTGAGTCGAGCCCCTTTCTTCACGTAAAATTCCGAAACGCCGATGTGCAACCCGGCGGTGAGGTGGGGCGCCGTGGCGCACCCGGTGATGATGTGCAGGTCCGAGCCGGGCTCGGCGATGACGACGTTGTGGACGTTCTGGGCGAAACCCTGTTTGGCAATGTAAAGACAGGACTGGACCGGGTGGGCCAACCGGACCCCGGCCTCGACCCGGATGAAGTACCCCTCGTGGGGCAACTGCCGGCTGTGGGCCGTGTAGCTGTCCTGGTCGGGCTGGATCTGTTGCCAGAGATAGTCCTTGAGCCAGTCGTAGCGCGCGGCGGCCTCGGTAATTCCCAGGATCTCGAGCCCCGGCTGGGTCGTTTTGCGGTGCACCACCGAACGATCCATCTGCAAAAAGGTGCCGGCCCGGTCTTCCTCCGTGCTCACCCCCACATCCAGCAACTTGCGGACATCCTCAGGGGGCAACTGGGTCAGGTCCTCCAGGTAGGCGTGGTCTTCGGCCTGGGTGTCATAGCGGTTCACGTCCACTGGGTCTTGGTCTACATCGCGCATCGAAAGCACTCCTCGTAACCGTATTCGCTGATCCACTTGAGAATTTCCCGGGCATTGCGACTGCAGCACATGTGGCCGTCGTAGAGCACCTGTCCCCTGTCGGCGGTGATGTAATCGAGGATGTGGCCGGTGTGGGTGATCACCAGGGCCGACTTGGAATCGGCCGTCTTTTTGTCCTTGGGGGAAACGCTGGCGGCGTATTTCACGCCCCGGTGCAAGAGTCGGTTGATCATTTCGCCCAGCAGCGCGATGTTTTCCAGGTCCACCCCCGACTCGGGCTCATCGAGCATCACCAGGTCCGGATCCTGGGCCAGAAGCTGAAGGATCTCGCTGCGCTTGATCTCGCCGCCGGAAAAATTGGCATTCACGTCCCGGTCGAGAAAATGCTCGAAGTTCAGGTCCCGGGCCAGGTTCTCCACGGACACCTCCCGCTGCCCGGCGCAGATCTTCACCAACTGGCGCGTCTTGAGCCCGCTGATGGCCGGTGGTCGCTGAAAGGCAACCCCGATGCCCAGCCGTGCCCGCTCGTCGATGGGCATGTAGGTGATGTCGTGGCCTTTGAAGGTGATCTTGCCGTGAACCACCTCGCAGCCGGCAAATCCCATGATGGTGAGCATCAGGGTGGATTTTCCCGAACCGTTGGGTCCGAAAAGAATATGGGTCTCCCCATCGGGAATATGCATGTTGATGTTTTTCAGGATCGGCTTGCCGCCGATCTCGACCTTCAGTTCTTCGATGGTCAGCATGGCGAGGTCCGTTGGGGGTTCAGGATTGAAAGTTCAAGGTTCAAAGTCCGACCGGTCCGTTTCCAGTTTCAAGTTTCAAATTTCAAAAAACATCGGCCGGAGCGGTCCGTAAGCCGAATTCTGTTCCCCGGGGCGGTTACCCGCCGGCGGGGCAACGATCATTCATCTGTGGGCGGCGGTTGCCCGCCGCCTCTGGCGACCTACCCGGGAGCCCAGGCGGGCCACCTGGATATGCTCCCCTATTTGGTCTTGCACCGGGTGGGGTTTACCGAGCTTCCCCGGTCGCCCGGGGAACTGGTGCGCTCTTACCGCACCGTTTCACCCTTGCCTGTGATGCGGCGCCAGTTCAGCGCCGCGTCCATCGGCGGTCTGCTCTCTGTTGCACTTTCCGTCGCGTCGCCACGCCTCCACGTTATGGAGCACCCTGCCCTGCGGTGTTCGGACTTTCCTCCGGAACGTTGCCGCTCCAGCGATCGTTTGTCCCGCTCCGACCGATGTTTTTTGAAACTTGAAACTAGAAACTTGGAGGACGATAGCAAGCTCTGCGCCAGATCGCGAAATATTCGGAATAACAAATATTTTTTTCGGCCTTTTGATGGCCCGATCAATGGGCAGGGGTTCTCGCAAACCAAGTTTCAAGTTTCATTCTGCCAATAGATGATCCGCTGGCACAAGGGGCAGATCTTCAAGTCGTCCTGGCGCTGCAACTCATTGTAAAGCTGGGGGGGGATGTTCATATGGCATCCCTGGCAGACACCGTTGACCACTCCGGCCACGGCCCGTTGGTCAGGCTGTTGCACCCGGGCCTTGAGGTAAATGGGCATCAGCTCCGGATCGACCCGACCGGCGATCTCCTCACGCTCCTGGCGAAGCGCTTCCAGCCGTTTCCGGTCCTCGGCCATGGCCTGCTCCACCGCGGCGGCTTCATCGGCCAACACCTGGCTACGATCCGCAACATCTTGTTTTTTGGTTTCCAGGTTCCTCTTGGCCGCCTCGATGGTGTCCAAGAGGGTCAACATCTCGTCTTCAACGCCGGAAACGATGGCCTTGATGTCATCGATCTCCTTGAGGGTGGCCTGGTACTCCTTGTTGGTCTTCACCTCGTGGAGGCGGGCGCCTCTCTTGGCGGCCCGGTCCTGCTGCTGACGCGCCTCGCCCTCCAGCTCTCGGTAGCGTTTGTTGAGTTCGGCCAAGTGAGCCTCGGCGGCTTGAACCGCATCGGCCAAACGCTGCCGTTCAACCGTGAGCTCGTCGAAGCGCTTCGGCGCCACCGCCAAGGCCTTCTCAACGCGATGAATGTCGATTTCGGCATTCTGCAACCGAACCAGGGTCTGAATCTTTATTTTCATTGTCTCTCGTCCACGGCGATAATGGGAACCCGAAGGCTGGTGAAGGCGTCTTTCTCCAACTCGCACGCCGTCACCTCCACCCCTTCGGCCGCCAGTTTCCGCTTCAGCCGCTCGGCCACATCGCCGATCATGATCCGCTCGGAGCCGAAGTGGCCGATGTCGATGGCGCCCCGTTGCGCTGCGGCAATATCCCGGGCCTGGTGATAGTGAATTTCACCGGTTATATAAACCTGCGCCGAGCTGGCGAGGAAATCCGGCGTCAGGCTTCCGCCGCTGCCGGAGCAAAGCGCCACTTCGTGGACCGTCAACCGGGGATTTCCCACCAGCCGTGCCTCGTCCAGTCCCAACCGCCGGCACACGTCCCGGGCCAGGTCTTCCAGCGCCATGGGCCGGGCCAATCCCCCGATACGCCCCAGGCCGGCCAAGGATGCAGACGGCAGGAGGGCCGATCCCAGGACCCGGGTGGTGGCCACGTCGAGTCGTCGCGCCAGCACGTCGTTGAGGCCGTCCGGTGCACTGTCGTAACTGGTGTGGGCCGAATAGATGGCCAGTCGTGCCTTCAAGGCGTCGGCGATGATGCGTCCGACGGGGGCAGCGGCGTCGATTTGCCTCAACGGTTTGAAAATCAACGGGTGATGGGTGACCAGCAGGTCCACTTGGTTGCGACAGGCCGCCGACACCACTTCGGGCAACGGGTCCAGGGACACCCAAACCCGCCTTACCGGCCAATCCAGAGCGCCCACCTGCAAGCCGCAGTTATCCCATTGCTCGGCAAGTTCTCCCGGCGCCATGGTTTCCAGATGCCGGATCACTTCGGCGACAGTCGTCACCCTTTTGCCTTTCCTCTCGACGTTGCGGCACCACCGCATCGAATCAGGGTGTAAAGATGGAAAAGTGGGCCCACCTGGGTTCGAACCAGGGACCGACCGGTTATGAGCCGGTGGCTCTTCCAGCTGAGCTATGGGCCCTTTGGCAGCCTGAATTTCAGGTCCCCGCCTTCCTATCGACCGGCGGGAGCTTTGTCAACCTTCGATGAAGCTCTTGAGCTTGCGGCTGCGGGTGGGATGCCGCAGCTTGCGCAGGGCCTTGGCCTCGATCTGCCGGATGCGCTCACGGGTAACGGCAAAATCCTGTCCCACCTCTTCCAGGGTGTGATCGGCTTTTTCGCCGATGCCGAATCGCATCCGCAGCACCTTTTCTTCTCTTGGCGTCAAAGTGGCCAGGACCTTGCGGGTCTGTTCGGCCAGGTTCATGCTCACGGCGGCTTCGCTGGGCAGCATGAACTTCTTGTCCTCGATGAAATCGCCCAGATGGCTGTCCTCTTCCTCACCGATGGGCGTCTCCAGGGAGATGGGCTCGCGGGCGATCTTGAGTACCTTGCGCACCTTGTCCAGGGGGATTTCCATCTTATCGGCAATCTCTTCCGGGCTTGGTTCACGCCCCATCTCTTGCACGAGGTAACGCGAAGTGCGAATCAGCTTGTTGATGGTCTCGATCATGTGGACCGGGATGCGAATCGTGCGCGCCTGATCGGCGATGGCGCGGGTGATGGCCTGGCGGATCCACCAGGTGGCATAAGTGGAAAACTTGTAGCCACGCCGGTACTCGAACTTGTCCACGGCCTTCATCAGGCCGATGTTGCCTTCCTGGATCAGATCGAGAAACTGCAAACCGCGATTGGTGTACTTCTTGGCGATACTCACCACCAGCCGCAGGTTGGCCCGGGTGAGTTCGCTCTTGGCGTCCTTGGCCCGTTGGCGCCCGTCCTCCACCCCCGCCATGATCCGCTTCAGCGCGGGGCTACGCGCCTTGATGCGATCTTCACGGCTCGCAATCTGGTCGAGGGTGTCCTTGAGATCGTCGCACAACACCTCCAGTTCTTCTCCGGAAAGGTGGCAACGGGAGGCGGCCCACTGGATGAACTCGGTGCGATCTTGGAGCTGGTTGCGAAACTCGGTGAGGGGAATGCCCATTACCTCGGCGCTCATGGCCACCTTGCGGTTCATATGGTCGAACCACTCGATCTGCCCCCGGATCAAGGCTTCAATTTTGTCGATCACCCCGCCTTCGAGTCGCCAATCCTTGATCAGATCGAAAATCTTGGCGTTACGCCGGGCCACGGACCGCCGTACCCGCCGATGTTCGGCAGGGGGTAATTCTCCCCTGAAAAGCTTTTCCCGAAACCCCGAATTTTCGGCGTCTACCCGCCGAATCTCCGCCATGGTCTTGATAAACTTGTCGGTTTGAAGCATCTCGTCCACATAGGTTTCGCCCTCGTCTACGTCACGCAGGACGTACTTGGGCCGCAACACCCCGGACTCGATCTGCTCGCCAAGCCGCAAAATGCACTCGACGCCGGTGGTGGTGTCCAGCAACGCGCGCAACACCTCCTGCTCTCCGGCCTCGATTTTCTTGGCGATCTCCACTTCGCCTTCACGGCTCAGCAGCGTCACCATCCCCATTTCGCGCAGGTACATCTTTACCGGGTCGCTTACCGACCCGTAATCGGCCATGGGAAAATCGTCGTCCTTGCTCTTGTCCTCCTTCACGCTGACTTCGGATTCGGTATCCGGCTCGGTGAGCTTTCCCTTTTCCTCTTCAACGACATCGATGTCGTGCTCGTCCAGGAAAATCAACGCCTCGTCGATGATGTCGGCCGAACGCAGCTCCTCGGGTAACACCTCGTTGATATCGTCGTAGGTCAGATACCCCTGGGCCTTGGCCTTGGCCACCAATTGGCCGAGAACCTTCTTGCTGAGACGATCGGCACCGGCCGCCTCAGTGGTCTTGCCTGCACCGGTGGTCTTGCCTGCACCGGTGCTCTTTGAAACAGCTTTCTTCTTGTTGGTCGTTTGCCCTTTGGCAGCGGACGGCTTTGACATGAATGCGCTCCTCCTGCGTGGGATCGGGGCTGATCATTGCTAGTGATTCAACAACTTACGCCGAGCAAGTTCCCGCTGGCAGGCCACCTGCTGCCGTTCTTGCAGCAGCCGCTGCCAACGCGTCTCGTCGGAGGCCTGTTCGGCCTGGGCGATGGCATCCAACACCTCTCGACTCGGCCGGCCGCGCGCCCGTTCGAACTGGCCGATCAGTTTCCGGCATCCGGAAGCGGTCCACTGCTCATCACTCATGGCCAAGGCCGCAGCCAGCCGCTGGAGTTGCGGATCCTTCAGACGCTCGATAACACCGTCCACCGTGCCAGCCTCGCGGTAGCGGGTCAGGACCGCCTCGGCAACGGCCTTTAATTGAAAGTTTTTAAAATAAGACGTCAAACAACGTTTGTCGATGTCGGCCAAGGCGTCCGGATACTGAAGCATCATGGCGGTCAGTTGGCGCTCGATGGCCGGCAGACACAAAGGGGCCAGACCTTCGGTTGGGCCGCCGGTCTTCGCCGCCGGCGGACGGGCAACGGGACGGGCCAAACGCCGGACGATGGCCGTCTCGTCCACCCCTACCTTTTCGGCCAGCAGCTTGACGTACAGGGAACGGGTGACCGGATCACCCACCGCCTGAAGGGGCCCGATGAGATCCCCCACGGCCATGGCCCGGCCTTCAATGGTATCCCCATGTTGCCGCAGGGCCGCATCGATGAGAAACGCCACCATCCCCTTGGCTTCGGTCGCCAGGTCCGCGAAGGCTTCCGGTCCATGTTCCCGCAGGTACGTGTCCGGATCGTGCCCTCCGGGAAGTTCGAGCACACGCGTATTCACCCCGCTTTCGCGCTGGTAGCTGCCCGCTTGAAATCGCGAATGGAGCTGCTCGAAAATGGGACGGGTACGCTCGGCGGCCTTCTGCCCCGCCGCGTCCCCGTCAAACACCAGCACGATGTCCCCGCTGCCGATGAAGCGCTTCAGCAAGGCGACCTGTTCGGCGGTCAGGGCGGTGCCCAAGGTGGCCACGGTATTGGTGATGCCGTGCTGATGCAGGGCCAACAGGTCCATGTACCCCTCGACAATAAAAACCGCCTTCCTGGCACGGCAATGCTCCCGGGCTTGGTAGAGCCCGTAGAGGCAGCGCCGTTTGTTGTAGAGAGGGGTTTCCGGCGAATTGAGATACTTGGGCAATTCATCATCCAGGACTCTTCCTCCGAAACCGATGATCTTTCCGTTGAGATCCGAGATCGGAAAAATGATGCGCCCGCGAAATCGATCGTAAAAACCGCTGCCACTGCGCCGAGGAACCACCAGGCCCGCCTTTTCCGCCAAGGCTTCCGGCACCCGCCGGGCCCTGAGGAAGCGCAGCAGGTGGTCCCAACCTGCCGGCGCGTAGCCAAGCTGAAAGGCCTCCACCACCGCGGTGCTCAGTCCGCGACGGTTCAGATAGTCACGAGCCGACCGGCCCTCCGTCGACCGGGCCAGGGATTGACGATAGAATTCCAGGGCCACGCTGTTGACGGCCTGGAGACGGGAGCGCAGGTCCACCCCCCCCTGACCGGCGCCGGAAGTGGTTTCCGGGATGGCGATGTGGTACCGTTCGGCCAGGGCCCGCACCGCTTCGGGAAAGCTCATCCCCTGGTGCTGCATCAGGAAGGCGAATACGTTTCCTCCCTGGCCACATCCGAAACAGTGAAAAATCTGCTTTTCCGGGCTCACGGTGAAGGAAGGGGTCTTCTCGTTGTGGAACGGGCATAGCCCGACCAGGTTCCGGCCAGCCGGCTTGAGCACCACCACTTCCGAAATGACCTCGACGATATCGGCCGCGCGGCGGACGTCTTCAATGATGGATTCGGGGATCAAACCGGCCAAGCGGATCCTCCCGCCAGGTATGCCCCGGAGTCAGGTATGCCGGGAATTCAGGAATTCAAGTGCTGCGGATACCACAGCGTGTCGTCAGGAGAACCTTCGACAATTCGGAGGCCGAAGGCGACCTCCCGCCGAGCCCTGAAAGATCGATAGCCTTCAAAAACAATCAGCTCTTCGCCACCTAAGGCGCCGCCTATTTCCCGGCTTCGTCCGGAGGAGCGGGGAAATCCGCCAGGACCTCATGGATGCTGTCGGCAGCCATTTGAGAAGCGCTGATCCATTCTCCACGACGTCGGATGAAATCGCCCATGGCAAACAGGTTTTCAGCCAGTGACTGCTGGGTCTCGTCAAATTCCCCGGACCAGAGCATCCGTCCGCTGGCAGCCTCGACAAGGTAAAAGCCGTAGGCCACCGAGGCCGGCTGCCGAACGGCGAAGCGCCCCCCCTGCCTGCCATGAATCCGGTAGAGGTAGCCGACCAGAACCGCCTCGGCCTCCACCTGACGGGCAACGGCCATGATCAATTCCCGCTCCCCGGGGGGTAGATCCAACCGGGCGCTGAGGGTGTCCATGGTGCTGCCCACCGATTCCGGTGAAACGATCTCAAATCCCCGGTCCCGCAAAAAGACTTCGGTGGCTTCGGTGAGCTGGAGCGCCACGTCCGGGGCCGCCTCGCCGGTGATGAACATCTTTCCGGTCAACGGCGATCGGACCCCCTGCCCCTCGCCATAGACCCGGGCCATATCGATGACCGGCGCCAAAGCGATGCGCCCCGGGATCGGGGCTTCCTCCGTCTCGGCGACAGATCCTTTACCGACGGCGCACCCGCCCAGCATCGCCAGGCAGACAAAGACCAGGGTCACTGCTGTTCTGACGCCGGCCATTCTTGCATGTTGATCCGCTTTGAGCGCTCTCATCGCTGATGCCCTCGTTGTCAAGCCGCCCCGGATTGTTGGCGGATGAACGGTTACAGGACGCCTTTGCTCGATCGCACCGATCGTACCCGGGGCTCCAGGGCAACGGCTTGGTCCAGGGCCCGGCCCAATGACTTGAATATCGCCTCCAGCACGTGGTGCCCGTTCTCGCCATAGGGAACCTCCACATGCAGGTTCATGCCTCCGCGGTTGCTCAGGCCGCGGAAAAACTCCTTGGCCAACAGGGCATCCATGCCACCGGCGGTAAAATCCCCCGGCGGCAGGCGCCAGACGAGGAAAGGACGATTGGACAGATCGATGGTCACCACCGCCAGGGCATCATCCATCGGGGTCACCGCATGTCCGTAACGACGAATCCCCCGCCGATCGGCCAGCGCTTGGGCCACCGCATCGCCCAGAGCGAGTCCCACGTCCTCCACCGTGTGATGGTTGTCGACTTCCAGGTCACCGTCTGCTTCCAGGGCCAGATCGAAAAACCCATGCACCGTGAAAAGGGTCAACATATGATCGAAAAAACCGATCCGGGTCTTCACCTCCGCCTTGCCCGCGCCGTCGAGATTCAGGTCAAGACGAATATCGGTTTCCAGGGTCTTTCTCCGAACGGTGGCCTTGCGATCCGCCATCGGTTGCCTCCAACGGTCCCGGGTCGGGCCAAAAAACCCGTAACCTATTGAAATCACTTATGCAGGAATTTAAGGTGGAATTATTCTATATATGCCAGCAACTCCGCTCTGTCAACATGGACGTTGATTGCGATGGGGACGATCGGGGCGGATCCCGCCAGGTCATGGAGCCGTTTATGCCATGGCCTGGCCACGGCGTCCGCTATCCGATGGTATCGATGGCGGCGAACCGGGGCTCGTGCAGGGGGATCAACACGTCGGCCATGTCTCGCACCCGAAGCATGATGTCATAAGCCTCGTAAGCATTGACCACCGTGCCCGGCGGAATCACCTCCATTTCCATGCCACGAATCGCCGGTGGCGGGTTGAAATTTTCGTCGATGACGCAAAACCCGGTAATCACGGCCAAGCCGTCCTTGGTCTCCACCGCCACGCTCATTCCGCCGTCGCTGTGAGCCGGTGTATGGATCATCCGCAGGCCCGGGGCGATTTCGGTATCGGCGGATAAAATTTCGATGCGGCCGTCTGCCTCCACATCCTCGATATAGTCTTCAAGATACCGAAAATCGAGGGGATGGGGGGCATGGATGCGCGCCATCTCCTTTTCATGAACGTAAAAGCGGGCATTGACGCATTTGTAATCGTTTTCGCAGTGGTCGTTGTGCAGATGGGTGTGCAGAACGATGTCCACGTCCTCCGGTTTCAGCCCCCAGCGGGCCAGCCCCGCCTCAAAGGTGTAGATGGAGCCGCCGATGGCCTGTACCCGGTCTTCGCTCTGGATGGGATTCATCTCCCCGGTGTCCACCAGGATGGTCTGATCCCCCCCTTCCAGATACCAGACATAGATGGGGATGGTGTAAGGTTTGCCGTAGTCGTGCTGGTAGGTCATCATCCCCTTGTCGAACACCTTGGTGCCGGTGACGATGGGGTGAATGCGATAGGTTGTCATGGTGGGCCTCTTTTCTTGGTGTGTTCCCGAGAAATCCCGAACGGTCATCCCAAGCCCGCTGCCGACTGTCGTTCCGAGCGAAGTGCGGAATCTGCGGTCGGGAGTGCGCCAAGAGGTGACGGCAACGCCAAAGAGATTCCGCTTCGCTCTGAATCACCGCGGAATGTCTTCTTCGAAAGAACCGAGAGGCGCTCCTGGCAACGGCGGATGCCTTGCCCGGATTCTCTCATGCCTGAATTCCCGCCGGGTTCTGCATCGGCATTTCATCGGTAATCTATGGCACCGCCGTGCAAATGGCAACCGGTGTCCATCCATCGGCCCGCCTTCGGGCTAATCGGCCAGATGGTACTTTTTCATCTTGTAGCGCAACGTGCCCCGGGGAATGCCCAACAGCCGGGCCGCCCGGGCGGTGTTGCCATCGGTGCGGGCCAGGGCCCGGCCGATGAGCTGGCGGGTGACACTGTCCACCACCGAGTCGATATCCAGCAGGTCATCGGGCAAATCGATCCCCGGGGCGCAAGCCTCGAAGGTGACGATCTCCCGCGGCAGGTGGGCCGGCCGCAACCGGCCATCGTTGTACATGATGCAGATGCGTTCCATCACGTTGCGGAGCTCGCGCACGTTGCCCGGCCACCGATACTGCTGCAGCAGGTGTTGGGCGTCGGCGTCGATATCCTTGAAATCCTTGTGGAACTGGCCGGAAAACTCCATCAGGAACAACCGGGCGAGGGCACCGGTGTCCTCGGGTCGCTCTCGCAGCGGGGGAACATGGATGGGAAACACGTTGAGGCGGTAGTAGAGATCTTCGCGAAAGCGCCGTTCACGGATGGCCTCCAGCGGATCGATATTGGTGGCCGCGATGATCCGCACATCGGCCGCGATGTCCCGTGTGCCCCCCAGCCGCCGGAACCGGCGTCGTTCCAGCACCCCGAGGAGCTTGGCCTGCAGGGCCTGGGGAATCTCGCCGATCTCGTCGAGAAACATCGTTCCCCCCTGAGCGGTTTCGAAAAGCCCCTTCTTGCGCTGCACCGCGTCGGTGAAGGCGCCCTTCTCGTGGCCGAACAGTTCGCTCTCCAGCAGGTTTTCCGGCAGCGTGGCGCAGTTGATCTCCACGAAGGGCTGCTCCTTGCGCGGGCTGAGGTAATGGATGGACTGGGCCACCACCTCCTTGCCGGTACCGCTTTCGCCCGTCACCAGCACCGTGGCGTTCTCATGGCGCGCCACTTCGCCCACCTGGCGCATCACCTGGCGCATCTGGGAGCTCTCGGCCACGATGCGGTCCGCGGCGGGCACCTTGAGCCGTCGGCGCAGCAGGTGCACTTCTTTCTTGAGCCGCTGGGCTTCGAGGGCCAGGCGGGTAATCAGCTTGATCACGTCGGCTTTGAACGGTTTCTTGATATAGTCGTAGGCCCCCAGTTTAAGGGCTTCCACCGCCGATTCCACCGAGGCATAGCCGGTGACAACAATCACCAGAAGATCCGGATCCAGTTCCTTGGCCTGGCGCAACACGTCGATACCGTTGCGGTCCGGCAGATTCAGATCCAGCAGGACCAGGTCCACCTCGCTGCGGCCGAGGTGGGCCAGGGCCTCGGCGCCGGTGGAAACCGAGGTAACCTGATAGCCTTCTTCGGTGAGGATCCGCTCCAGGGTGGTGCGAATAATCGCTTCGTCGTCAACGACCAGAATGTGTTCCATTGCCGACTCCTTCGGCCTCCACCGGCAGATAGATGCGAAAGCAGGCGCCGCCGCCGGGCCTGTTCTCCACCGTGATCCGTCCGCGGTGTTCTTCGACGATGGTGTGGGTGATGGCCAACCCGAGGCCGAACCCGTCGGGATTGCGGGTAAAAAAAGGGTCGAAGAGATACTCGATATCGTCCGGGTGAACTCCGGGGCCGTCATCGCTGATACAAAGCTCCACCGCCCGGCAGCCATCAAGGGTTTCCAGGTTCTCGTGGAGACGGGTGGTGATGCGGATCGTGCCGCCATCGGGCAGCATCCGGATGGCATTGAGCAGGATGTTGAGCACGGCCTGCTTCATTTTTTCCGGATCGAGGCGGATGGGCGGCAGATTGTCCGGAGTGTCGCGTTGAAGCTCGATTTTTTGCCGACGCATCTGTTTATGGACAAAAAACAGCGTGTGATCGATAACTTTGTTCAGGTCCCGGGTCACGAGCCGCGAGGACGGATTGGCGGCGAACTCCAGCAGCTCGGTGATGATTTTTTCGAGTTTTTCGATCTCCTCCAGAGCACTCTGCATCAGGAGTCGTTCGTCGGTGCGGTTGGCCATGCGGTCATGGAGGTCGTCGAGCAACAGGCTGATGCCGGTGAGCGGGTTGCGGATTTCGTGGGCGATTCCCGCCGCCAGAGTGCCCAGGGACACCAGTCGATCGCTGCGCCGCAGGTGGTCCTCGATCTTCTTGCGCTGGGTGACATCCCGAAAAATCAACAGGGTGGCGCTGTTGCCAGTCCCCGAAGCGGTGCGATGGATACATGAAAAGGAGGTTTCCAGGTAGATCTGGCGCCCCGCCGGGGTCTGGATGTCCAGCACCGGCGGGAGCAACTCCTCGCCGGCACTGACCTTGCGAAACTGTTCCAACAGCGCCGGATAAGGCGCCAGGGCCTCGTCCACCGGCCGGCCCACCAACTCGTCGGCGGCCCGATCCAACACCTGTTCGGCTTTGAGGTTCACCGACTGGACCCGGCCATCGGCGTCCACCACCAGCACTCCGCTGAGCATGTTGGCGAAGATCGATTCGATGAAATCGCGCTCCTTCACCGCCGCCTCCATCAACCGGGCCCGTTCCAGCGCCAAAGCGGCATCGTTGGCCACGATCTTCAGCGACTCCATCGCCTCTTCGCTGATCCGGCGTGCCGAAGTTCCGTAGTCCGCCCCCAGGACGCCCACGGAGCGGTCGGCCACCCGGATGGGGGCAAAGGAAAAAGAGCCGGTACCGCTTTCGGCAGCCATGCGCCGATCCAGGTCGGTGAGGGCGGGATCCGATGCCACGTCTCGCACCATGGTCGGCTCTCCGCTGTGAAACACCCGTACCGGAAGGCAGTCATGACGATCGACATGGTAACTGGCCTCACGGGCCAGCCGTGCCACTTCCCCGTCGAACCCCAGGACCTTGGCGCACACCAGGCGCCGTTGGGCCTCGTCGAACAGATAGACCACGGCCCGCTCGAAGCCCAACCCCTGGACACAGGCCGAGAGAACCGTGTGGAGAATCTTTTCGCGGTCGAAACTCACGCTGAGTTCCCGCCCCATGCCATGGAGCGTCTTGAGCATCTCCACCTGGGCTTCCAGGCGCCGGTTGGAGGCTTCGATTTCCTCCTTGGAGGCGCGCAACTCGCTCAGGGAGGCCATGAGGTTGTAACGGTGCTTTTCCAGTTGATGGCCCATCTGCTGGAAATTTTGTCCGAGGTTTTCCAGTTCATCCCCGCTTCTGATGTTGACGGCAAAGTCGTAGCGGCCCTGGTTGATCTGTTCCACCTTGCGCGCCAGCAGACGAATGGGACGGGTAAAACTGCGGGCCAGCAGCACGGCGATGACGGTCACCACGCATCCGGCCCCGATAATGATCATCCAGAAACGACGCACCGTTTGGGCCAGGTCGGCCTCGATGGCGGCGGCGGTCTTGTCCACGGCCTGGTGAAAAGCCTCGGTCTGGGCCCCCAGGGTGACCCCTCCGAATATCCCTCGGTTGGCATATTCGCCGTGGGGGAAATGAATCGGGGCAAAGGCCATGACCCGGGCCACCCCGCCCACGCTGCTGGTACGCGTCACCCCGGAGCGATCGTCCAGCACCTCCAGGGCAATGAAGCGGTAGTTGGTGTGAATGAAGGGAACGTGGAGCAGGTTGAAGGGCGCCGTGCCGTCCTTGAGGCGCCCCTCGTTGTAAAGGGGAGACAGCGGGTCGATCACTTCGCCGGTATCCCGGTCCCACCCACGGATGTCCCAGAACTTCGGATGGGTGATGATCCACCCCTCATCGTCGAAGAGGAAGGCGTAGTTGCCGCTGGCGTAACTGGGAAAGACCACTTCGGCCGAACCGATGGGCAGGACATGCTGGGTGTACTCCATCAGATGGCGGTGATCCAGGGCAAGGCTCACCACCCCGGCGAATCGCCCTTTTCGGTAAACGGCCATGGCAAAGCGCAGGATCCCCTGGTACTCGTCGCCCCCGATGGCGCTTTCCACTCCGGCGGCGCCTTGAAGCTGCTCCTCGGCCCGCACGTGCCGTCCCACCAGGCGCGAGACATAGAATGCTCCCGGAGCCAGCGCCCGGGCCCTGGCGAAGTAATCTTCGGGCCCGAAATCACTACGGAACGGCCCCGATACATCACGGCCCTCGGCGTGAAGGCGCCCCTCGGCAACCCGAATCCCCTCGATGCCGTCAGCACCGGCGTAGGTCAACTCCCGGTAAAGGGGGATGGCGGGACGGATTTCCCGGGGATGATCAGGACTGCCGGTACGCACCCAGACGGCGCTTTGGTGGATACGGTGGAACTTGAGGTAGCTGTTCGGATCCGGTGGGAGCATGGCCAGGGACTTCAGGTCCCCGGCCGCCCCGTCGAGAAACAACTCCACCTGCCGGGCGATGGCCCGGGCCCGGGCCTCCAGCAAACGCATGGCGGTGTGGCTCAGGGCTTGTCGACTGCCATCCACGGCCCTGCGGCCGACCTCGGTCACTTTCTCCCGGGCGTAGTAGCTGAGGACCAGAAGGGGGACCAGGGACAGCACCAGAAAGGCGGCCAGAAATTTTTTGAGGATGCCGAAACGCATCACGGACCTGTCGGACGCCGCCGTCCCCGCCCGGCGGCCGTGGCGCCGCCGTCCCCTGGCGGCTAATCGTAGGAGTAAACCCGATATTCAGTGGGGTGCCCCAGCAGGGCGTCGATTTTTCCTTCGATGTCGGCGCGCTGGGGATTGGCAAACCACCGCTCCCAGTCTTCCACCGACTTCCAGGTGCTGATCACCAGAAATTCGTAGGGATCGCTGATATTGCGCATCGTCTCGCCGGAGATGTATCCCGGCTGGCGAAACGCCAACTGTCTGGCCTCCACCAGCATCGGCCCCAACTGGGGCAGTAGGTCGGCTTCCAACCCTCCATACAAACGGGGCATTCTTCTGAACATCAACACGCGAATCGACATGTTTCCTCCAAACCTCCCTGATGACCAATAGTCGAATTTAAGCCCATGATGCCCGGTGGCGGATTTCGGCCGCCACCGTACAGGGAGGGTTATCGCTCAGTCGGGCGTTGCGGTCAAACCAAAAGATTCTTCAAGGTGAGCAGAACGCCGGCGGCCACCGCCGAACCGATCACGCCGGCCACATTGGGGCCCATGGCGAACATGAGCAGCATGTTCTCGGGATCCGACTCGATGCCCAGCTTCTGGCTGACCCGGGCGGCCATGGGCACGGCCGAAACCCCGGCGGAACCGATCAGCGGATTGATCGGATCGCTGGAAAACCGGTTCATCAACTTGGCCATGATCACCCCGGAAGCGGTGCCGATGGAAAAGGCAATCACCCCCAGCAGCAGGATCCCCAAGGTTTCCAGGTTGAGAAAACTACTCGCCGACAGACGCGAGCCCACCCCCAGCCCCAGAAAAATGGTGACGATGTTGATCAGGGCGTTCTGGGTGGTCTTGGAAAGCCGCTCCACCACCCCGCACTCGCGCATGAGGTTGCCGAACATGAAAAACCCGATCAGCGGAGAGGCCGAGGGCAGCAGCAGCATGCACAGGCCCAGCACCACGATGGGAAAGACGATCTTTTCCACCTTGCCCACGTAGCGCAACTGGGTCATGCGGATCTTGCGTTCTTCAGGGTTGGTCAAGGCCCGCATGATGGGCGGCTGGATGATGGGCACCAGGGCCATGTAGGAATAGGCCGCCACCGCGATGGCCCCCAGCAGGTCGGGAGAGAGCTGGCTGGTCAAAAAAATCGCCGTGGGCCCGTCGGCGCCGCCGATGATGCCGATGGAGGCGGCATCGAACAGGTCGAAGTCGATCCCGGGCACCAGTTCCGAGAGCACCAGGGCGCCAATGAGGGTGGTGAAAATACCGAACTGGGCCGCGGCCCCCAGCAGCGCCGTCTTGGGGTTGGCGATCATGGGACCGAAATCGGTCATGGCCCCCACCCCCATGAACACCAGCAGGGGGAACACCCCCGTTTTGATGCCGATTTCGTAGATGTAGTAGACGATACCGCCCGGATCGGTCATTCCCGCCAAGGGGATGTTGGCCAGCAGGCAGCCGAATCCCATGGGCACCAGCAGCAGCGGCTCGAATTGTTTGCCGATGGCCAGGTACAGCATCAGCAGCGCCACGGCGATCATCAACAGGCCGCCGATGCCGTCGGTCCAGTGCCCGGACGCCGGGCACAGGAACCCGAAAACCCCCGTGGTCTTGGCAAATTCGCCGATCATGGCCCCCATGGGCGCCAGCTCGGCGTCGGAGGTCTCCGTGGAAGCGGCAACGGGGAGCGCCATGATCAGCAGGAGGATGGCGACTCCCAGGGTCTTGCCCGCAAAACGTTTTCTCCTTGGCATGTCAGGCTCTCCCCGCCTAGGCGATGGTCGCCACGAGTTGCTCCGGTTTGACCACCTGGCCCTTTTCCACGTCGATGGAGGCGATCTTGCCATCGCAGGGGGACACCACCGGGGTTTCCATCTTCATCGCCTCGAGAATCACCAGGGTTTCCCCCTGGCGCACCGCGTCTCCGGGGGCAAAGAAGATCTCCGAGACGATTCCCTGCAACTTGGCCTTGACCGCCACGGTCTGGACGGGTTTTGGGGCCGCGGCGGCCGGCTGCACCGATTGCACGGCGCCGGTGGCCGCCTCCACCTTCACCTGGTAGGCCTTGCCCTCCACCGTCACCGTGTACTCGCCGGGAACGTCCACCGCCTCCGCCTTGGGCTTCGGAGCCGCCGCCGCCGGGGCCTCTTCGTGACTTACCTTGCGCACGTTGATGGGTCGGCTGCCCTTTAGAAAATCGAGCCCCTTGTTGCCGCCGGGGGTCTGGAGGGCCCCCACGATGAAGATGTTTTCATCGGTGACCGGCAGCCCTTCCTTTTCCAAGATGGCCTTGGCCTTGGGAATTCCAGGCTCCAGCTCGTCCACCGGATCGCCCTTGAAGACCGGCTTGCCCATCTGCTCCGAGGCGATGCGCACGATTTCCGGATCCGGTGCCACCGGTGTACGGCCGAAGTAGCCCAGCACCATCTTGCCGTAGCCGTCGGTGATCTTCTTCCACGGCCCCTGGGTGACGTTGGCGTAGGCCTGCTGGAAGTAGAACTGGGACACCGGGGTCACCGAGGTGCCGAAACCGCCCCGGGCCACGCATTCGCTCATGGCCTCGATCACCTTGGGATACAGGTCCAGGGTGCCGGTGTCGCGCATCATCATGGTGTTGGCCGTCAGGGCGCCGCCGGGCATGGGCGAGAGAATGACCTCCGAAGAGACCTTCTGGGCTTCCGGAGGGAAAAAATAGTCCTTGAGGCATTCCTGAAGCACCCGATTGGCTTCCATGATCTTCTTGACGTCGATGTCCAGGCTATAGTCGGTGCCCTTGAGGGCGTGCCACAAAGACAGGATGTCCGGCTGGCAGGTCCCCCCGGACAGCGGGGTACGGGCCACGTCCACCCCGTCGGCACCGCCCTCGATGGCCGCCTGGTACTGGGTGACCCCCACCCCGGCGGTCTCGTGGGTATGGGCCCAGATGATGGTGTCGTCGCCCAACAGCTTCCGCGCCGCCTTGATCGTTTCGTAAAACTTGCGCGGGTGGCTCGTGCCTGAGGCGTCCTTGAAACAGACGGAGTCGTAAGGAAGGCCGGAGTCGATAATCTCGCGCAACGTCTTGAGGTAAAACGGCACGTCGTGGGCGCCGGTGCACCCGGGCGGCAACTCCATCATGGTAACGGACACCTGGTGGTGAAGACCGGCATCCTTGATGCACTGGCCCGAATAGACGAGGTTGCGCACGTCGTTGAGGGCATCGAAATTGCGGATGTGGGTCATCCCGTGTTTCTTGAACATCCGCGCGTGCAGGTCGATCATGTCCCGCGGTTGGGCGGACAGAGCCACCACATTGATGCCCCGGGCCAGCGTCTGAAGCTTGAGCGTCGGGCCGGCGGCGGCACGGAAGCGATCCATCATGTCGAAGGCCGATTCTCCGCAATACATGAATAGGGCCTGGAAGCGGGCCCCGCCGCCGGCTTCCATGTGGGTGATGCCGGCATGGGCGCCGGCTTCCACCGCGGGGATGAAATCGTCGGTCAGCGCACGGGCGCCGAACACCGATTGGAATCCATCGCGAAGAGAAGTATCCATGAACTCGATTTTTTTCATGACGGTCGGTTGTCCTTTGACGGTAACAGTTACAAGTTACAAACGAGCTATCCGCGCTCTCGCAGGCGGGCCCGATGGGCCGCGATGGCCGCACTGATGACGGCAACCAGGGTCCCCTCATCGGGACCGGGCGCCCCCCGGCGCCGTCGCCTCATCTCGGCCGCCTCCATCTCTGCCAGCTCCCTGACGCTTCCCTCAGATAGAAACCGCTGGGAAATCTTGACGGACAGAATCAACAGCAATAGAAAACTGAATACCACCACCATTCCAAGAAGGGTCAGTTTGAGGCCGGCGACAATCATAGGAGCTCCAAGGCTTGATCCATGCGTAAGAAATAATTTTCAACTCCGGATGGCCACGGCGACCAAAATGTAAGCTGCATTGCCGCCATTGCTGTCCACCTTGTCCAGTCCGTCCACTTTTGCGCCTTTTTATGCGCCTGCCAAACCTTGATGCATTTTTGAAATTGTCAACCGACAGGCAAGATCGGCATGCGCCTTGGCGCCGGCTTCATTTTTCACCGCTGGCGATGGCGGCCTTGAGAAACTCGCGGTTCATGCGGGCGATGTTGGCAATGGAGATCTCCTTGGGACACTCCACCTCGCACTCGGTGACGTTGGTGCAGTTGCCGAAGCCCTGCCGGTCCGCCTCGCGCACCATCGCCAGCACCCTCCGGGCCGCCTCGGGCCGCCCCTGGGGCAGCAGCCCCAGGTGACTCACCTTGGCCCCCACAAACAGCATCGCCGACGCGTTGGGACACGCCGCCACGCACGCCCCGCAGCCGATGCAGGCCGCCGCATCCATCGCCAGCTCCGCGGTCGCCGGGGCGATCGGCGCCCCGTTGGCCTCCGGTGCCGACCCCGTGTTGGCCGAAATAAAGCCGCCGGCCACCATCACCTTGTCCAGCGCCGAACGGTCCACCACCAGGTCGCGGATCACCTTGAAGGCCCGCGCCCGAAACGGCTCGATGGCCAGCGTGTCCCCGTGGGCAAAATGGCGCATGTGAAGCTGGCACAGCGTCGTGCCCCGCTGCGGGCCGTGGGGCCGACCGTTGATCACCGCCCCGCACATCCCGCAGATCCCCTCCCGGCAGTCGTGATCGAAGGCGATGGGCTCCCGGCCATCGAGGGTCAACTGCTCGTTGACCACATCGAGCATCTCCAGAAAACTCATGTCCGTCGATATCCCCCGGGCCGCAATCGTCTCGAATCGCCCCTTGTCCCGCGGGCCGTTCTGACGCCACACCTTGAGCGTCAAATCGATCGTCGCCATTACTTGTAGCTCCTTTGCGTCAGGTGCACGTGCTCAAATGTCAGCGGCTCGATGTGCCGCTCCGGTTCGTTGTCCTCTCCCCCGTACTGCCAGGCCGCCACGTGGCAAAAATGCTCATCGTCCCGCAGCGCCTCGTGCTCGGCCGTCTGGTAGCCCTCGTTGAAATGCCCCCCGCAGGACTCCTGCCGCGCCAGCGCATCGGCCACCAGCAGCTCGGCAAACTCCAGAAAGTCCGCCACCCGGCCCGCCCGCTCCAGGCTCTGGTTGAAATCGTCCCCCCGGCCCGGCACCCGCACGTTCTGCCAGTACTCGCCCCGCAGCGCACGGATCATCTCCTTGGCCCGCGCCAGCCCCTCGTTGTTGCGCGACATCCCGCAGTAATCCCACAGAATCGCGCCCAGCTCCCGATGAAAATCGCCCACCGTCCGCTTGCCCTGAATCGAGAGCAACCGCTGCGTCCGCTCGCTCACCTCACGGGCCGCATCCGTGAAAGCCGCTTCCTCGGCGCTCACCGGCGCCAGCGACGTCCCGGCCAGGTACCCCCCGATGGTGTACGGAATCACGAAGTAGCCGTCGGCCAGCCCCTGCATCAGCGCGCTGGCCCCCAGACGGTTGGCCCCGTGGTCGGAAAAGTTCGCCTCCCCCAGCACGAACAGTCCGTCGATGGTACTCATCAGGTTGTAGTCCACCCACAGGCCCCCCATGGCATAGTGGACCGCCGGAAAAATGCGCATCGGCTGCCCGTACGGGTCCTCGTCGGTGATCTTCTCGTACATCGCAAACAGGTTGCCGTACTTTCTCTCGATGGTCCCCCGGCCGTCCCGGGCGATGGCGTCGGCAAAATCCAGGTACACCGCCAGCCCCGTATCGCCCACTCCCCGGCCCTCGTCGCACACCGCCTTGGCCGCCCGGCTGGCCACGTCCCGGGGCACCAGGTTGCCGAAGCTCGGGTAGCGGCGCTCCAGATAGTAGTCCCGCTCGCTCTCCGGAATCTCCCCCGGCCGCCGCTTGTCGCCCGGATTCTTCGGCACCCACACCCGACCGTCGTTGCGCAAGCTCTCGCTCATCAGCGTCAGCTTGCTCTGGTAGGTGCCGTGCACCGGTATGCAGGTCGGGTGGATCTGCGTAAAACACGGGTTGGCAAAATACGCCCCCCGCTTGTAGCAGCGCCAGGCCGCCGTCACGTTGCAGCCCATGGCGTTGGTGGACAAAAAAAACACGTTCCCGTAGCCCCCCGTGCACAGCACCACCGCGTCGGCCGTGTGTCGCTCAATCTCGCCGGTGATCAGATGCCGCGCCACGATCCCCCGCGCCTTGCCGTCCACCACCACCAGGTCCAGCATCTCGCGCCGCGGGAACATCTCGATCTTGCCCGCACCGATCTGACGGCACATCGCGCTGTAGCAGCCCAGCAAAAGCTGCTGGCCCGTCTGGCCCCGGGCGTAAAACGTCCGCGACACCTGCGCCCCGCCGAAGCTCCGGTTGGCCAATAACCCCCCGTACTCCCGCGCAAACGGCACCCCCGCCGCCACGCACTGGTCGATGATGTTCACCGACAGCTCCGCCAAACGGTGCACGTTGGCCTCTCGCGCCCGAAAATCGCCCCCCTTGACCGTGTCGTAGAACAGCCGCCACACGCTGTCCCCGTCGTTCTGGTAGTTCTTGGCCGCGTTGATCCCCCCCTGGGCCGCAATCGAGTGCGCCCGCCGCGGGGTGTCCTGAAAACAGAACGCCTTCACGTTGTAGCCCAGCTCCGCCAGCGACGCCGCCGCGGATCCCCCCGCCAACCCCGTGCCCACCACGATCACGGTGAACTTGCGCTTGTTGGCCGGGTTGACCAGCTTCAGGTCAAACCGATGCCGCTCCCACTTGCTCTCGATGGGCCCACCCGGTATCTTCGCATCCAGCTTGCTCATCTCGCTCTCCCGTAAAAAATATAGGTCCTATAGGTCCTATAAGTCTTATATGACCTATAAAAAACTCGCTACGCCACCCAGCCCACGAACACCGGCAAAAACGCGAAACCGGCCCCCAGCACCACCGCCAGCACCACGCTCACCGTGCGCAGCGCACCGTAGTACTTCACGTGGTTCAAGCCCAGCGTCTGAAACGCGCTCCAAAAACCGTGGCTCACGTGCACCGCCACGATCGTCACCGCCAGGATGTAGAGCCCCACGTAAAACGGCTGCGAAAAGGCCGCCGCCACCAGTGCGTACACCCCCCCTTCGTCCTTGGCCACAAAGGTGAACTGCACCAGGTGAAACACCACAAAGGCCAGGATCAACACCCCCGTATAGGGCATCGTCGCCGAGCCCAGCGTCTGGCCCCCGCCGCTGGCGTTCACCCGGTAGCGCGCCGGACGCGCCCGAAGATTCTGGTAAAACAAAACCAGCCCCGTGACCACGTGCACCAGCGCAAAAAACACCAGCCCCCCCTCCACCAACCGCAACACCGGCCCCAGCGCCTGCAAATGCGCCGCGTACGCGTTGAACGCATCGGCCCCCTTCAACAACAGCAGGTTGCCGGCCAAATGCCCCACCAAAAACAAACAAAAACACAACCCCGTCAACGACATGAACAACTTCTTGCCGATCGCCGTGCCGAACGTCGCCGTCAACCAGTTCATCGCTTTGCCCTCCACATTGGAATGATCGTCCTTACAGCCCTGAACCATCTATGAGCTGCAGGCCGTGCTGTCAACACTTCCATCCGCGTCCCCACACCGGGCTCAACCGATATTGTGAAAGGGGTTGACATGATCGCTCTGGGGCCTGCCTTCGGGGACCTCCGTGTAAACGGTTTCAACTCCGTCGATGCCGGCCGCCGTCGTCTTGATCTCGGCGATGACATCCTCCGACAGGGTGGGAATCTCTTCGCCGTTGCGAATGAATACCGTCGAATCATTGGCGGTAACCACCAACTTGGGAGCGATCCTGGCCAGGGTCGCCTTAACCCGGGTGGCCAGCGCCAGGTCATCCACCGTCTTCTGCGCCTCCGGGGTCGTCCGAAAACAGGGCTTGGCCACGACGCTGGAGAGGATCTCAACGGCATCCGTCACGGTCAGGGCCTTGATGTTCAGCACCATGTCGTAGAGCCGACTGTCCCAGGTGTCGGTGCCGTAGACTTGAAGCCCCCACCGGCGCCGTTCTTCATCGTCCTTGAGCAAAATGTAGCGTGCTTTTTCAGCGGAGATTCCCTCGCGCTTGACCTCTTCGGCGACACGGTCCTCGATGTCAGCGAGAATCCGGACTTTCAGGACATGGGGAATCCCCCGGAGAAAATAATGACCCGCCAGGCCGTGATAGACAAGGTTGTCTTTTTTGGCATGCTGCAAGAGCGCCGAGCGCAGGTAGCTCACGTAACGTTCCTTGCCGTGCCGGAAGCGCTCCAGCACCGAAGGGGCGTCGTGCAGGGCACGAATTAACTTTATTTCCGGAATGTTGAACTCGTCGGAGGCCTCCAGCAGGATATCTCTGGAAATGCAGGCATACCCCAGTTTCTCCGCCAATTTCTCGGCGACCTCTTTTCCCCGACTATAAGATCCCCGGGAGATGGTAATGATAGCCACTTGCCGTTCCTTTCCTTGGTGAATTGACTAGGACAAACATCGGCGAAGTATCATAGACCGCTGGACGCAGGAGTCAAGAAAGATGAGAAGATGGCCGAAGGCAGTTGTCTTGGCCATCTTTCAACCGACGGGCGGGACTGGGACAATGGGATAAAAAAGGCGGACGCTCAGGCCATCAGACTCCGGCGGCAGAAGTCCACGGCCGCCTTGCGCATCCCGCGCCGGGTGTCAAGCCCCAGGGCATGCTGACGCATCAGTCCCAGAATCAATACCATCAACACGTTGACGGTCTGGGGGATGTTGAGCTTGACAAATTCACCGCTTTCCACGCCCTGCTTGAGACAGTCGTTCAAGTAACGGCTCAGCCGCTTGCGCTGCTCGGCCATCAACCGGGAACAGGCGTGAGCGCCGTCCTTGAGCTTGGCCGGGCAAGTACTGGCGATCAGATACATTTCTTCCGGTTTGTCCGCCGTGATCTCCATGTGCAGGGAAATCAGGGCCTCGATGCGGTGAAAGGCCGTCTTGGACTGGTCCGGAAGCTGGGTCAGGAGGTTGAAATATTCGTTGAAGGCCCTCTCCAGGATATAGGTGAACAATCCGTCCTTGTTGGCAAAATGGTAGTAGATCAGCGGCTCGGTCACACCGGCTGCCTTGGCGATCCGCAACGTCGTGGTGCCATCGAAGCCGTTTTCGGCGAAAAGCCGGATGGCGGCGCGAACCAGTTCGTGCTTCTTGGGGTGGGGACTGGTCATGGGCTCCTCCTTTGCAGTCTGTGGTGTACTCTGTGGCGTTGATGCCAAAATTGGCATGGGAGATGGGGCCGTTGTTGGCCAGTTGCCCATTTTTTCGTGGCCCCGGCATGCCTCCCAAAAAGCGCCTTGCATACAAGCATTTCGCCTCCAGGGCGGACGCATCCCGTCATTGGCATTTGACTTTTTAACTTTTAGTTGAATTAAACTTTATCAACTTTGTCAACACAAAAATTTCAACGATCCGCCCGGAACGGGGATGACTTGCCGGGATTTCGATATGTTTACGATTATTCAACAGCGGGAGGCAATGGATCCAGAACACAACGGCAGGAATAACAAGAAAAATTTTATCGACTGCTTTGAAACCAAGGATCAAGACAGGTGGCGGTCAACCTTCCGCCAGATGCCTGGCCTGGGAGCTGAACCAGGCCTTGACCACCGCTTGCACCAGCGTGGCCAGGGGAATGGCGAGAAAAAAACCCCACAGTCCCCACAACCCGCCAAAGACGAGAACCGCTACAACGATGGCCACCGGGTGCAGGTTGACCACCTCCGAGAGCAACAGCGGCGACAACAGGTTACCGTCGAACAGTTGGATGACCCCATAGGCACCGACGGCATAGAAGAATTCGCGGCCGATGCCCCACTGGAAATAGGCCACCAGCATCACCGGGAAGGTCATCACGGTAACCCCGATGTAGGGCACGAGCACGGAAAGCCCGGTAAAAAGGGAAACCAACAACGCAAACGGCAAATCGATCAGGGTGAAGGTCGCGTAGCTGATCAGCCAGATGATCAGAATCTCGTAGAGCTTGCCCCGCACGTAGTTGATGATCTGGACGTTGACCTCTTCCCACACGCCGGCGGCCAGGGTGCGGTGTTCGGGCAAAAACCCTCTGGCCCAGCCGAAGATCAGCGCCTTGTCCTTCAGGAAGAAGAACACCATCAAGGGCACGAGGATCAGATACACGAAAAACATGATGATCCCGCGGACCGAGGCCAACGAAAGACTCACCACCCGTTCCCCCAGCCGGGTGAGACCCGTGCTGAGATGATCAAGGATCCGGCTGATCTGGGCCGCCGAGATTGCCTCGGGGTAACGCTCGGGCAACAGGAGCAGCAACTCCCGACCCGACTGGATCATGGAAGGTAGGTCCTGGAAAAACTGGGCCACCTGGCGTGAGAGCAACGGCAGCAGCCAGACGAGCAGCAGGATGAGACAGACGATGAAACCGATGAAAACCACCCCCACCGCCACCAGTCGCGGTACATGGTGCCGTTGCAGCCACTCCACCAGCCCATCCAGCAAATAGGCGATGATGACGGCAATGAAAACCGGTACCAGCATCTCCCCCAGCCAGAAAACCAGCGTGAATCCCAGCAGGAGCAAAAACCCCAGGATCACGAGTTGGGGATCGGAGAGGTAACGATTGATCCAGTTACGAATGAGGGTGAACATGAATGCCTCGCCTGGGAAGCGGTGGATGGTATCCGAACCGATCCTCCCCATAACACAACCCGTTGTCGGGGTAAACGACGTCGTGGGCGCCTTTTTTGGTGCCGCCCCGAGCCTTGAGCCGCCCTTGCGCTCCGGTCTCCGGCAGGGCAGAATATCCCCCGTCACGGGAGTTTTGCCAGCGATACCGTCAAAAGGAGATGGTCGATTGACGTGCCACGATGAAAAACTGTTTTCCCACCCCTTGATCACCATGGAGGCCGTCACCCTGCGCAGAGGGTCTGCGGCCCTGTTGCCGAACACCTCCTGGCAAATCTGCCGCGGGCAGCAGTGGGTGATCCTGGGGCCCAATGGATCGGGCAAATCCACACTGGCCCGGGCCGTGCGCGGCGACGTCCCCCACGTGCGGGGAACGATCACGCGCCACGGGCCGGATGCGGCGCCGGATCGTATCGGCTATCTTTCCTTCGAATTGCAGGAAGAGTTGTTCCGCCGCGCCGAACGCCTGGCCGAGAGCCTGTCCTTCAGCGGCCGCAGCGGCCCGGCGCTCACCGTTCACCAGCTTCTGGAAAACGACGCGGCCCGCCGGCAGGAGGTCAGGGAACTCTTCATCACCATGGATGCCGGCGGCCTGTTGAACCGGGGCATCCGATCCTTGTCCAACGGAGAAATCCGCAAGGTGCTCATCCTCCGGGCGCTTCTGAAAACACCAAAAATCCTGATCCTCGACGAACCTTTCGCCGGCCTGGACCAGGCCAGCCGCCAGAGCGTTGCCCGACTCATCGGCACCTTCATGACCCGAGGGATCCAGATCATCCTGGTCACCGGGCGAAGGGAGGAGATTTTGCCCGGCGTAACCCACCTCCTGGTCATCGGTCAAGGGCGCGTGCGCCAACGGGGCCGGAGAGAAGAGATCCGGGTCCCCAATCTGGCGTTGCCGGTCCCGGGAGACGCCCGGGCGCTTCTCCGTGACATGCCGCTTCCAGGCCCACCGCCGGAGACGGAAAAAGCTGCCGATCTGCTGGTGGCGATGGAGAACGTCCGCGTCGCCTACGGGGATCAGGTGGTCCTGGATCGTTTGAATTGGCGGGTGCGCCGGGGCGAACACTGGGCCGTGGTCGGTCCCAACGGCTCGGGCAAGTCCACCCTTCTTGGGTTGATCACGGGAGAAAATCTTCAGGTCTACGCCAACCGGATCCATCTTTTCGGCGGCCAGCCGGGAGAAGGGGGCCGCCTGGCGGAGATCCGGCGCCGCATCGGGGTGGTTTCCCCCGAGCTCCAACTGCGTTACCGTCGTGCGGTGACGGTGAGGGAGGCGGTCCTGTCCGGTTTTTTCGACTCCATCGGCCTCTATCGACGGCCCGACCACCGGCAGCAGCATCTGGCCACCCGGTGGTTGGCGTGCATCGGCTTGGCCCCCCTGGCCGATACGCCTTTTTTGAATCTCTCCTACGGCCAAAAGCGTCTGGTGCTGGTGGCCCGGGCCATGGTCAAATCCCCGGAACTGCTGCTGCTCGACGAGCCGTGCCAGGGGCTCGACCCGGCCAACCGCGCCCTGGTGCTGGCCCTGATGGAAGAAATCGGCCGCCGGAGCACCGCCACGATGATCCATGTCACCCACCATCCGGCGGAGATCGTTCCGTGCCTTCGTCACGTGCTCAGGCTGGAGAAACGGGGCTCTTGATCATGGATTGAAGTGGCCGGGCAGAGTTTTCCGCGCCATCGATCCGGCCCCCCCGTCAGCGCCCGATCCCGATATAGTCCATGCCCAGAGCGCCCAGCTCGGCTGGATCGTAGATGTTGCGACCGTCCACGATCAACGGCCGGCGCAGCAAAACCTTCACCGCCCGCATGTCCACATTGCGAAACTCGTCCCATTCGGTGACCACCAGCAGCGCGTCGCAATCCCGGATCGCCTCGTAGGGATCGGCAAAGAACCGGGTTCGGGGCAGCATGGCCCGCGCCCGGTCCATGGCCACCGGATCGTAGGCGTGCACCATGGCGCCCGCCGCCTCGAGGCGCGCAATGATCGCCAGGGCCGGGGCCTCGCGGATATCGTCGGTCTTGGGCTTGAACGACAGCCCCCAGATCGCCACGGTACTGCCGGCCAGATCGATGCGCGAGGCCAGCCGATCCACCACCAGGGTCTTTTGGGCCTCGTTGATCCGGTCCACCGCCTCGAAGAGGTCCGCCGGGCAACCGTGGGTTTTCAAGGTGGCCACCAGGGCCTTGACGTCCTTGGGAAAACAACTGCCGCCGTAGCCGATGCCGGCCTGGAGAAACCGTGGGCCGATGCGGCTGTCAAGCCCCAACCCCCGGGAAATCGCCTTGATGTCGGCACCGGTCTTCTCGCACAGATAGGCCAACTGATTCATGAAGCTGATCCGGGTGGCCAGCATGGCGTTGGCGGCGTACTTGATCAGCTCGGCGCTGGGGATGCCGGTGACCATGATGGGCCGATCGGTGCGGGCCAGGGACCGATAGAGGCGTGAGAGAATCTCTTCGGCCCGGGGGCTGTCGGTGCCGATGATGATGCGCTCAGGGTTCTCGAAGTCCTTCACCGCCACCCCTTCGCGCAAAAACTCGGGGTTGGCCACCACGTCGAAGTCGATGGGACTGTCCTGGTGTTCGCGGATGATCCGGCGCACCATTTGGGCCGTGCCCACCGGCGCGGTGCTCTTGTTGACCACCACCTTGTAGCCGTTCATGAAACGGCCGATATCGGCCGCCACGGCCCGCACCGCCGTCAGGTCCGCGGCCTGGCGGGCATCCGGCGGCGTGCCGACGCACAGAAAAATGATCTCGGCACTTTCCACGGCCTGCCGGGTGTCGGTGGTGAATGACAATCGGCCACCGGCCCGGTTGCGCCGGAAAATCTCCTCCAGCCCCGGCTCATAGATGGTCAGGACCCCCCTTTCCAAAAGGGCGATCTTGTCGGAATCAATGTCCAGGCAAGTCACCTGGTTACCCAGGTTGGCGAATCCGGTCCCGCTCACCAGCCCCACGTAGCCGGTGCCGACGATGGTGAGTTTCATGGCGACTCCTGATGGCAGGTTCGTTAAAGAACGCTTTGAGTGATGTCGGATCGGTCTCCACCTGTCCGGCGCACCCGACAATTCTCTTTTCTAAACCTCATAGTAACCCCGATACCAATTCACAAACCGCCGGATCCCTTCCTCGATGGGTGTGGACGGCCGGAACCCCACGTCCCGTGTCAAATCATCGATATCGGCGTAAGTGGCCGTCACGTCGCCGGCCTGCATGGGGCGCATCTCCTTGACCGCCGTCCGGCCGAGAGCCTTTTCGATGGCAGCGATGAAATCCAGCAACGCCACCGGCTGGTTGTTGCCGATGTTGTAAATCCGGTAGGGGGCGTAGCTGGAACCCGGATCCGGCACATCGCCGTCCCACCGGTCATCCCCCGCCGGCACCCGGCCCAGCACCCGCGTCACCCCCTCCACGATGTCGTCGATGTAGGTGAAATCCCGTTGCATCCGCCCGTGGTTGAAGACCTGAATCGGCGTACCGTTCAGAATGGCGCGGGTGAAAAGGAACAGGGCCATGTCCGGCCGGCCCCAGGGGCCGTAGACGGTGAAAAAACGCAGCCCGGTGCACGGCAGGCCGTAGAGATGGCTGTAGCTGTGGGCCATGAGTTCCCCGGCCTTTTTGGTGGCCGCATACAACGACACCGGATGGTCCACGTTGTGGTGGACCGAAAACGGCATGCGGGTGTTGGCCCCGTACACCGAACTCGACGAGGCGAAGACGAGGTGCCGCACCCCGTGGTGCCGGCACCCCTCCAGGATGTTGACGAACCCCACCAGGTTGGCGTCCACGTAGGCATGGGGATTTTCGAGCGAGTAGCGCACCCCGGCCTGGGCCGCCAGGTTCACCACGACATCGAAACGCTCTTCGGCGAAGAGCCGCGCCATGGCCGGCCGGTCGGCCAGGTCGCAACGCCGGAAGGCAAAACCGGGATTTCTGGTGAGGCGGGACAGCCGATCCTGTTTGAGGGTCACGTCATAGTAATCGTTCAAATTGTCGATCCCGGTGACTCGACAGCCATCGGTGAGCAGTCGACGACTCAAATGGTAGCCGATGAAACCGGCGGCTCCGGTGATCAATACGTGCCCGAAAGATGGCATCATCGAAAACATCCCCTCTTTTCCAAAACAGTCAAAGCATTCCGGCTGCCCAGCACGTGAATGAATCCGTTCATCTCACCAGCGACAGCCAGCCCAGAAAAGTGATCCCCGACAACAGGGTGCTCAGGGAAATCACCGCTGCGGCCAGGTCCGTGTCGCCCCCCATTTCCCGGCCCATCACATAGGCCACGGTGGCCGTGGGCGAAGCGAGGAGGATCAGGGCCGGCAGGTACGCTTCCGAGGTCAGGGCCAACCCCCGCCAGGCAGCCAGGGCGATGCCGGGCATCACCACCAGCTTGATCGCGCTGGCCGCCAGGGCCGGCTTGAGGGCACGACGGATCTGACGCGGCGACAACGTGGCCCCGATGACCAGCAGGGCCAGCGGAAGGGCCATGCGGGCGAGGATGGCCAGGCTCTGATCCGCGATCCGGGGCAGTTGAAAACCCCCGGCGGAAAAGCCGATGCCCAGCAGCGCCGCCAGGATCACCGGGTTGCCCATCACCCGTCGCCATCGGTTTCCCGGCCCTTCCTTGCCACCGGCCGAAAGGGCCACCACCGCCAGCAGGTTCTGCAGAATCATGATGAATCCGGCCAGGATGCTGGCGCTTCCCAGGGCCGTGTCCCCCAGGTGAAAAAAAACCACCGCCAGCCCGATGTAACCCAGGTTGCCGTGGAAGGCCGCCTGGGTAAAAGTGGCACGAGCGGAGCGATTTAGCCGCTGCAGCCGGCCGGCGCCATGGGCCACCAGGTAGCCGGCCCCCACCGTTCCCAGGCTGACGGCCAACACCGGCAGATGGAACTGGTGCTGGAGGTCACCGTTGGCCACGGCGCGGAAGATCATGGCCGGAATGGCCAAATGATAGACGAGGCGGTTGGCCGGCCCGAGAAAAACGTCGGGCAGATATCCGCGCTGGCCCGCCAACAGGCCGACGCCGATCACCACGAAGATGGGAACGATGGTGTTGAGCAGTTCCATCATGGGAGGGGCTTCTCCGGGCGCAATACTTGACTTGGATGGCGGTCGTTTTTATCGTTCCAGGCATGGCGCACCGAGGCGCCCTATCCTTGCCCATCGGCCCGGCGCGGGCCGTCACCACAAACGGCGACGGGGAAAATCACCATGCCTATCCAGATCGAACTTCGTCTTTATGCGAGCCTCAAACCCCTCGAGCCCGCCTCCGCCGCCAGCCATCCCCTGCCTTCCGGCACCACGGTGGGTGAAGTACTGGCGGGGCTCAAGGTGCCGGGGGACCAGGTCAAACTGGTCTTCGTCAACGGCCGCAAGGCCCATCGGCAACGGGTACTCCAGGATGGGGACCGTCTGGGGGTTTTCCCTCCGGTGGGAGGCGGATGACCCATGACCACATCCCGGGTTTCCTCCACGGCCGCAGCCGCTGAAGACGACCGGCGCTACCGGCGCAACCGCCAATCGATCACCGAAGATCAGCAAGCCATGCTCCATCGCGCCCACGTGGCCGTGGTGGGACTGGGGGGGCTGGGCGGAGCGACGGTGGAGATTCTGGCCCGCATCGGCGTCGGCACCTTGACGCTGGTGGACGGGGACCACTTCGAGACGACCAATCTCAACCGTCAACTGCTCTGCACCGAGCAGACAGTGGGGCAGTCCAAGGCCAAGGTCGCCGCGGAGCGGATTTTCCGGATCAACCCCACCGTCACCGTTCATGCCATCGCCCGGCATCTAACCCCGGAGAACGCCGTCGAACTGCTTGGCCCCTGCCACCTCGTCATGGACTGCCTCGATAATCTGCCCACACGCTTCACGGTCCAGGCAGCGGCCCGGCGACTGGGCATTCCCATGGTCTCGGCCGCGGTGGCGGGCAACGCGGGCCAACTAACCCTCATCGAACCGCCGGATCCCGGCCTGGAAGCCATCTACGGCCCCGGGGAAAACGCTCCCGAGCGCGGTGCCGAAATCCGCCTGGGGGTCCTGCCCCATACCGTCATCGCCCTGGCGAGCCTGGCGTCTAGCGAAGCGATCAAGCGCCTGCTGGGCATCGGCACCGGGCTTCGGCGCAAGCTGCTGTTGGTGGACCTGTTGGATAACCGCTTCGATATTGTCGAAATTTGAAACTCGAAATTAGAGTTGTTCCCGCTTCTTCCTTTCAACCCTAACCCGCCGCCAGCAGCGCCGCTCCCAGGGCCCCGTTGATCTGGGCATGGGCCGTCACCCGGATCGGATGCCCGATCTGACGGGCCAGGGCCTCCACCACCCCACTGTTGCGGGCTACCCCACCGGTCATCATCACCGGCGGCGTCACCCCGATGCGCCGGGCCATGGCCGCCACCCTGGCGGCGATACTGTCATGAATCCCGGCGATGATGTTGGCCCGCGCCTCTCCTTGGGCGATGAGACTGATGACTTCCGATTCGGCGAACACCGTGCACAGGCTGCTGATCCTGGCGGGCCGGTCCGCCTCCCCGGCCATTTCGCCGAAAGCGTCCAGGTCCACTTCCAGGGCTCGGGCCATCACCTCCAAAAACCGTCCCGTACCGGCGGCGCACTTGTCGTTCATCACGAAGTCACGCACCCGTCCGTTTTCATCCAGGGCGATGGCCTTGCTATCCTGGCCCCCGATGTCGATGACGCAACGCACGGCCGGGTCGGTGAAGTGAGCGCCAGCGGCATGGCAGGTAATCTCGGTGACGGTGCGGTCGGCAAAATCCACGCTGTTGCGACCGTAGCCGGTGGCCACGATACACGTCACATCCGGAGCCCGCAGGCCGGCACCGGAGACCACGGCCTCGAAGACGTTGTCGGCGGCCCGCCGGGCGTTGTAGCCGGTGGGAATCACCACCGAGTGGACCAGCCGATCCTCCCGCACCAGGGCCGCCTTGGTGGAGATGGATCCCACGTCGATACCGGCGGTGATCATCTCAGGCGCCCTCCCCCCGCGGCCCGCGGGCTTTGATCATTTCCATGAAGGCGTCGATCCGGGTTTCCACCTGGCTTTCGGAAAAGGCACGGGGGTCGACCATGTCCGCCTCGATCATCAAGGTGGGCAAGCCCCGACGCTCGCCCACGATACGCTGGATATCGTACTGCCCCAGGGAGTACGGTTTGCAACTCCGGTTTGAATGCATCACCAGGCCGTCCACCGCGTACTTGTCGATCATGCCGATCACCGCTTCGGCCATTTGGTCGATGCCCAGGTTCAGATAGATCCGGGTGTAGCCCTCGGCCATGGAGGCGATGAAATCGTTTTCATCCAGGTAAGGCAACGAAGAGCACCAGGCCGAGGTGTAGGTGTCGGCCACCAGGCAGGCGCCGTGGGCGGCGAAATGCTCCGAGAGCCAACGGGTCCGGTACCAGATGGGCAGGTTGTCCCAGAGAAGACGGTAGCGTTCCTCGGCCACGGCGCCAATGCCGTCGGCGATGCGCTGGCGCATCTCGGCCAGCAGCTCGCGGTAGTAGTCCACCGCCGTCTCGGTACCGCGCAGGGTCACGATCAGGGCCAGGTGGAAAAAGGCGTCGAAGGCGCTCAGGGGCGCCGGCCGGTGGGCCGCCGTGTCCAGCACCGCCTGCCAGAGGCGCTGGGCCTCGATGGACAAACGCCCCACGGCCGCCATCCGCTCCCGATCCATGGAGCGACCACAGACTTTTTCCAGAAACGCGATGTACGCCTGAATCTGGCCGGTCACATAGCGCCGCAGGGCATCGCTGCAAGAGGTATGGCACATGGGGGTGTCGAGGATGAACAGCGGCACATCGAAGTAGCGGGCCTGGATCTCGTACCACTTGAGCACGGTACCGCAGATATTGTTGCAGCACACCAGCATGTCCGGCCGCGGCAGTCCGCCGATGGGTCCGCCATCGATGGGGGCCGCCCCGATGTCGGCCCGGGCATAGGCACACAGATCGTTGCTGTAGCCCATGGCCTCGGCCTTCTCACAGAGGTCCCGCCCCATCTTGGCGGCGCCGATCATCGCGCCGTGGTTCTCCGGGTACACCGGGATCACGTCCATGGCGATGAGCGGCTCCACCGGCCCGCCGCTGGTGATCCAGGCCACCTTGCGGCCGTTGTCGGCGGCGGTCTTGGCCTCGATGTAATAGTGGGTCATGATCTCTTTCATCCGGCCGACGCACCGGATCTTGCGCGCTTCACGAGCGGGGTCCGCAGTCATCCACAGCTCCTTGCTAAAGCATTTCGATGAAGGCTTCCAAGCGGGTGCGCAACTGCCCTTCGGCGCCCCGCGGGTCCTCCAACTCCACCATCAGGCAGGGCAGGTCGGCGGCGGCGAGCCGCTGTTTGAGGTACGGATAGTCGAAGAGGTGAGGATCACAGAACTTCAGGTAGAGCAAAATCACCCCGTCGGCGCTCGCCTCCCGGGCCGCTGCGATGAGTTCATCGGCCCGGTGGGTCAGTCCGGCGTGCTTGGCCGGGCACACGCTGCGCCGCAGGTAGCGCCGGGCCAGAGCGGTCCAAATCGCTTCGGTCGGGTCGATTTCCCCGGCAGCGTAACGCCAACCGGTGCACAGGTCGTCCCAGACCACTTCAGCGCCGGCCGCTTCGATGGTTTGGTAGATGCCCGGCGCCTCGCAGACGCCGCCGGCCAGCATCAGGCGTTTGCCCTCGAAGTCTGGCGCCGGTTGCTGCGCCAGGACGGAGACCAACGTATCCAGGGTGTCGGCCAGGGTCTGTCGATCCATCACCATCGCTGTGCGCATCACCGCCAGCCAATCGCCTCCGGCAACCAGGCCGGGCCGCTCCCGCCGCAGGGCATAGAGCTGTTGAAGGCGATGACGAATTCGGTTGTAAAGATCGGCGGCTGCCGCCAGGGCCGGATCGTCCACCACCGTATTAAAATACCCGCCATAGGAGGCGGCAAACTCCCTGAGCATCTCCACGCTGTAAACCTCGGCGCCGGGGCCGGTCACCGTGGCCGGCCAGAGGACATCTGCATGGAACCGATCCTGGCGGCTGAGGCGCCAGATGTCGCTGAGCCGCTGCATGGAATCGCAGGTATGGGCGAAAACGACGCCGTCGAGGACCGCCAGGCGTCCATTGAGCCAGTCGGACAGGGCGCCCCGCACCAGGCTGCAACTGTAGGCCTGCAGGTGTGCGTCGGCCCCCTGGTCCCCGGCGCCGGTGGTGAGCAGCCGCAAGGGAAGGCCCCCGGCGGCGGTGATGATCTCCTCGGGGGCATAGCTGCAGAGGGTTCCGATCACCGGACGCCCGGTGTCCGCCTTCCACTGCCGGGCATAGGCGATCGGGTCGGCGGCAATCCGGGCAAATATCGGATCGAGCTGAAACATGAAACGGCTCCTCAGGTGACGGGTCCGGCCATAAGAAATGTCAGAACAGCACAAAAACGCGAGTCTTTATATCGGACCCCATCGGATGCGTCAACCGCACCGGGCCTTCGGCACCGGGCTCGAACTCCCGGCGTCCAAAGCTTTTATCCAAATCGCGCCCGGGGGAAACCGGAATGGCGAACCGGCTTCTCCATGGTTTCTGTTGACACCTGCGAACCGCCCCCCTTAATATCGGATTCGTTCACGGCATCGCTGGCTGCCGGTGCCACCACGCTCACCTTCCTCGCATCGGAGACCGGATCATGAAACCCTACTTCGAGAAGATGCCCACTTTCGGGCGGGCCCTGACCGCGGGACAAATCACTGAAGCCGAGCCGAATCAAGGCGATCTGAAAGCCGTGGAACAGCAGGTGGTCGAAGCCGTCGAGGCCGTCCGCAACGCCGGGTTTCCCCCCGAGAAAATCAACGCCCGGGGCCAACTCACCGTCTGGCAGCGGCTGGATGCCCTCATCGACCCCGGCACCTGGTTCCCCTTGCACACCCTCTACAACCCCGATGACAACCCCGAAGGCACCAACAACGTCATCGACGGAATCGGTCGCATCGCCGGCAAGTGGGCCGTGGTCATCGGTTTCGACAACAAGGTGCTCGCCGGGGCCTGGCTCTCGGGCCAGGCGGAAAATGTGCATCGGGTCACCGATCTTTCCAAGCGTCTCAACCTGCCCCTGATCTGGCTGGTGAACTGCAGCGGCATCAAGCTGCCGGACCAGGAAAAATTCTACGGAAGCCGCCGCGGCGGCGGGACGACTTTTTTCCGCAACGCCGAACTCCAAATCGAAGGCATTCCCCTGTTGGCGGCCATCTACGGCACCAACCCCGCCGGCGGGGGCTACCACAGCATCAGCCCCACCCTGCTCATCGCCCACAAGGACGCCAACATGGCTGTGGGCGGCGGCGGTATCCTCTCGGGCATGAGCCCCAAGGGCTATTTCGACCTGGAAGGTGCCGAGGCCCTGATCCGTGCCGCCGCCCAGTACAAGGTGGAGCCTCCCGGTTCCGTGGGGGTCCACCACGACGTCACCGGTTTTTTCCGCCATGTCTATGAGGATGAGAAAGGTGTCCTGGATGCAATCCGGGAGTACATGAAGGACATGCCCGGGTACAACCCGCGATTCTTCCGGGTGGCCGAGCCCACGGCGCCCCTGTTTCCGGTGGAAGACCTCTATCGGCTGCTGCCTTTCAACCAGAAACGGGCCTACGAATTCGAACAGGTGTTGGCGCGCCTGGTGGACGGCAGTCAGCACCTGGAGTACCGTCCCGATTACGGCCCGGAAATCTACACCGGCCTCTGCAAAATCGACGGCCTGCTGGTGGGCTGCATCGGCAACCACCAGGGCATCCTCGGGGAGGGGTATCCCGAGTACGCCGATTATCCGGGCATCGGTGGCAAGCTCTACCGCCAGGGCCTGATCAAGATGAACGAATTCGTCACCTTCTGCGGCCGGGACCGGGTTCCCATCATCTGGTTCCAGGACACCACCGGCATCGACGTGGGCGATGCCGCCGAGAAGGCCGAACTGCTGGGATTGGGACAGAGTCTCATCTACTCGATTCAGCAGACCCTGGTGCCCATGATGCTGGTGGTATTGCGCAAGGGGTCGGCCGCTGCCCATTACATCATGGGCGGTCCCACCGCTACCCGGCACAACGCGTTTACCCTGGGCACCGCCGCCACCGAAATCTACGTGATGCATGGGGAGACGGCGGCGGCCGCCAGCTACAGTCGACGCCTGCTCAAGGAAAAAAAGGCCGGTCGGCCCCTGGAGCCGATCATCGAAAAAATGAACGAGATGGCCGCCCGGTACCATGCCAACTCTCGCCCCATCTACTGCGCCCGACACGGTCTGGTGGACGAGGTGGTGGCCTTGGGCCGCCTTCGCGACTACCTCAAGGCCTTCACCGCCGCGGCCTACCAGAACCCCCGGAGCATCTGCGCCCACCACCAGATGATTCTGCCACGGGTGATTCGGGGCTGACCGGGGAGGTCAAAAAACAAAAGACGCGCCTTCCCCTTCGGGACGGCGCGTCTTGGGCGTATTCATGGCCCGCCCATCAGGCGGATGACTGAGAGGCCTATTCGCCCTCTTTCTTCGGTTCTTCTTCGGCCGCCACCGGTGCGGCAGGTACATCCACCCCTTCAACGGCAGGTTCCGTGGTCGCCTCCGGCGTGGCAGCCGCCGCTGGCGCCGCTGTAGCGGCCGATGCGGTCACGACAGTCGTTGCTTCCTTCTTGTTGGCCTTGGCCTTCTTGCCGCCCGACGGTTCCGTTACGCCAGGGGCGCCCACCAGTTCGATGAGCGACATCGGCGCGGCATCACCGGCCCGATTCCCCAATTTGACGATGCGGGTATAGCCGCCCTTGCTGAAGGCGGTGAACCGCTCCTTGGCGTCGGCAAAAAGCTTGTGCACCACCGCGTCTTCCTGAACGATGGCCAGGGCCTGACGCCGGGCATGCAGGTCGCCCCGGCGGGCGAGGGTCACCAAATGGTCCACCCACCCGCGCAACACCTTGGCCCTGGTGTCGGTGGTATGGATCCGTTCGTGTTTCAAGAGGGAGGTCACCATGTTGCGCAACATGGCGTTCCTGTGACTCGTGTTTCGACCCAGCTTGGTCCCGGATTTGCGATGTCTCATGGCGCCGATTATTCTCCTTGCTCCGTATTTTCCTCGGGAGGCGGAAATCCGTCCAACTTCAGCCCGAGGGACAGACCCATATCATTGAGCACTTCCTTGATCTCGTTGAGCGACTTGCGCCCGAAGTTCTTCGTCTTGAGCATCTCTGCCTCGGTCTTGGTCACCAACTGCCAGATCTGGTGAATCTCGGCATTCTTGAGGCAGTTGGCGCTGCGGACGCTCAGTTCGAGTTCATCGACGCTGCGGTACAGGTTCTCGTTGAACTTTGGCGTATCGATTTCCTGTTCCGGTTGATCCGGTTCAGGCTCGGCAGACTCGTCGAAATTGATGAAGGTGTTGAGCTGCTCCTTCATGATCTTGGCGGCGAAGGCCACGGCATCCTCGGGCGTCAGGCTGCCGTCGGTCCACACTTCCATGGTCAACTTGTCGTAGTCGGTGCGTTGCCCCAACCGGGCGTTGCCCACCACATAGGCGACCTTGCGAATCGGCGAAAAGACGGCATCAATGGGAATGGTGCCGATGGGGGCATCTGGATCCTTGTTGTTTTCAGCCAAACTGTATCCCTTGCCGACCCTCACCTGCATCGTCATGTGGATGGCACCGCCACTGAGGGTGGCGATGTGCTGATCGGGGTTGAGTACCGTGATCCGACCGTCTGGGCTGACAATGTCGCCGGCCGTCACCGTACCGTCACCCGCTTTGGTGATGCGGATCTCATGGGGCTGGGCGTCTTTGGCCTTCAGCCGGACTTCCTTCAAATTCAGGATGATTTCCGAAACATCCTCCATCACCCCGGGGATGACGCTGAACTCGTGCATCACGTCATCAAACTTCACCGACACGATGGCCGCACCGTACAGAGAGGACAGGATGATCCGCCGAAGAGCGTTGCCGATGGTGATACCGAATCCTTGCTCGAGCGGTTCGCAGACGAATTTGCCGTAACTCGGTCCGCTCTCCACCTCGACCTTCTCTGGCGTGATCATCTGTTGCCAGTTCATGTACATGATTTCATTTGATGACATTTTCTTCTCCGAAAAAATGGCGTAAGCGCAACCGCGGCAGGCCCTTTCAACACGCCTACTTGGAGTAGAGCTCCACGACGAGCTGTTCCTGCATCGGCATCGTCAGATCCTCCCGCTCGGGCAGGCTCTTGACCACGCCTTTCATGTTATCCTTCTCCAGCTCGAGCCACTGCGGCACGCCACGACGCACCACCGCGTCCAAGGAATCGGCCAGGGACTGAATCTTGCGGCTCTTTTCCCGCACTTCAATCACGTCCCCCACCTTCACCAGATAGGAGGGAATGTCCACCCGGTGTCCGTTGACGGTGAAATGCCCGTGGCGCACGAAGTGCCGTGCCTGGTTGCGGCTGTTGGCGAACCCGAGGCGAAAAATGGTGTTGTCCATCCGACACTCGAGCATCACGAGCAGGTTGGTGCCGGTGACGCCCTTTTTCTGATCGGCCCGATGGAAAAACAGCCTGAACTGTTTTTCGGTCAGCCCGTAGATCCGCTTGATCTTCTGTTTCTCACGCAACTGGACCCCGTAGTCGGAAATCTTGCGGCCGCGCCGCTGACCGTGCTCTCCCGGGATGTAACCGCGGCGATCGAAGGCACACTTGTCCGAATAACAGCGGTCTCCCTTGAGAAACAGCTTCATGTTTTCACGTCGGCAAAGCCGGCAGACAGAGCCTGTGTAACGTGCCACAGCTTCCTCCTTTAATAATTGCTCAAAAAAACGACGGCGCCATGCGGCAGCGGGCGAAGGGGTTCAGGGAACCGCTACGGCTCCCAACGGTCGACACCTCGAGCTTCCCGTGCGGCGGCGCCTTTAGACGCGGCGGCGCTTGGGGGGACGGCAACCGTTGTGCGGCACCGGGGTCACATCCTTGATCGCCGTGATGGTAAAACCGGCGGCTTGAAGGGCACGCAGGGCCGACTCCCGCCCCGATCCGGGGCCTTTGATAAAGACCTCGACGCTGCGCATTCCCTGCTCCGCGGCCTTCTTGGCGGCATCCTCGGCGGCCATCTGGGCAGCAAAAGGCGTACTCTTCCTCGACCCCTTGAACCCCTGAACGCCGGAGCTGGACCAGGATACGGTATTGCCGGTGACATCGGTAATAGTCACGATGGTGTTGTTGAAGGTGGACTGAATGTGCACCACCCCTGTGGCGATGTTTTTCTTTTCCTTCTTTTTGGTACGAACTCGCTTGGCCATGGATCAACGTCCCTGTCGGTTGACGGTTACTTCTTGGCGGCGCCCTTTTTCTTGACGGCGGCGCGTTTGGGCCCTTTGCGCGTACGCGCGTTGGTGTGGGTGCGCTGACCGTTGACCGGCAGCCCCTTGCGGTGCCGCAATCCTCGGTAGCATCCCAGGTCCATCAACCGCTTGATGTTCATGGATACCTGGCTGCGCAGTTCACCCTCGACCTTCACTTCGCTGTCGATCAACTTACGGATATCGTTGATCTCTTCGGCCGTCAAATCATCCGTCTTGGTGTCCGGATTGATATTGAGCTTCGCAAGGATCTTCTGGGACGTCGTGCGCCCGATCCCATAAATGTAGGTCAGTCCGATCTCGACCCGTTTCCTTCTCGGTAGGTCTACCCCCGCGATTCTTGCCAACGCTCTGCCTCCTCTTATCCCTGCCGCTGTTTGTGGCGCTTGTTCTCGCAGATGACTCGGACGACACCCTTGCGGCGCACGATTTTACATTTGCTGCAAATTTTTTTCACCGAAGCCCTGACCTTCATGATGGCTTGCTCCTCGCCTGTCGTTGACGCCCGAAACCGGGCTTGTTTGTCTACTTGGACCGGTACGTGATCCGGCCGCGGGTCAAATCGTACGGAGAGAGCTCCAGCGTGACCTTGTCCCCGGGCAGGATCTTGATGAAATGCATCCGCATCTTGCCGGAGATGTGCGCCAACACCTGGTGCTTGTTTTCCAGCTCTACGCGGAACATCGCGTTGGGCAGCGTTTCCAGCACGCGCCCTTCGACCCTGATCGGCTCTTCCTTGGCCATGCACTTTCTCCTTGGTTAAAACCCCTCGCCGGAGCCCGTGTCGTGCTTCCTAGCGTCGGCCTCTGATCCGAGCGGTTCCCTTTTTCAAAAAACCTTCGTAATGCCGGCTGAGCATGTGTGATTCCATCTGTGCAATCGTGTCGATGGCCACACCGACGACTATGAGCAACGCCGTACCGCCGAAATAAAACGGTACGTTGAACTGGGCGATGAGAATGGAGGGCAGTACACAAACCGCCGATACATAAATCGCCCCCCCCAGGGTGATCCGGGTCAGCACCCGGTCGATGTAATCCGCCGTCCGCTTCCCGGGGCGCAATCCCGGAATATAGCCGCCCTGTTTTCTCAGGTTGTCGGCCACATCCACCGGATTGAAGGTAACCGCGGTGTAAAAGAAGCAGAAAAAGACGATAAAGCCGACGTAGAGCAGTTCGTACATCCACTGGCCAGGCCTGAATCGACTTGCCAATTCCTGGATCCAGGGCACGGAGATGAAACTGGCCACCGTGGCCGGAAACATGATGATCGAGGAAGCGAAGATCGGCGGAATCACCCCCGAAGTATTGATCTTCAGCGGCAGATGAGTGCTCTGCCCGCCGTACATGCGTCGCCCCACCACCCGTTTGGCGTACTGGATGGGAATACGCCGCTGGGCGGTCTCCACGTAGATGATCACCCCCACCACCGCCACCATGGCCAGCACCAGCAACAGAACGAGAAAAATGGCAATCTCGCCGGTGGTCAGCAGGCGGAAGGTGTTGGCCATGGCCGTGGGCAGACGGCACACAATGCCGGCAAAGATAATCAGCGAAATGCCGTTGCCAATCCCCCGCTCGGTAATCTGTTCACCAAGCCACATGATGAAGGCCGTTCCGGCGGTGAGGGTCAGAACGGTCATCAGACGAAAGCCCCACCCGGCATCGATAACCACCGGCGCCCCACCAGGCGAACTCATGCTCTCCAGGCCCACGCCGATGGCAAACCCCTGGATGACGCTCAACAGCACCGTACCGTAGCGGGTGTACTGGGTAATCTTCTTGCGTCCCTGCTCGCCTTCCTTGCTGAGCCGTTCCAGGTGAGGAACGGTCACCGTGAGCAGCTGCAGGATGATCGAAGCGCTGATGTAAGGCATGATGCCCAGGGCGAACACCGACATCTGTTCGAAGGCCCCCCCGGAGAACATGTCAAAGAGCCCGAGCAGGGTCCCCTTGGCCCTTGCGAAAAAGCTCGCCAGCGCCACCGCATCAATCCCCGGTACGGGAATGTGTACCCCGACCCGATAAACAATGAGCAGGCCCAGGGTAAACAGGATGCGCCGTTTGAGTTCGGGAATTTTGAAGATGTTGCCGAACCCGCCGCCGATCATGATGCGTCCGCCTCCACCGTTCCGCCGGCGGCTTCGATCTTGGCGCGTGCCGACTTGCTCACTCGGGAAATCTTCACGGTGAGGCCGCGATCAATCTCCCCTTCACCAAGGAGCTTGATGCCGTCGCAGCGGTTTCTCACGATGCCGGCACTGAGCAACGCCGCTTCATCCACAACGCTTTGGGCTTCAAAACCCGCCAGATCCCGAAGGTTGATGACGGCGTAGTTCTTTTTGAAGATGTTGGTGAAGCCGCGTTTGGGCAACCGCCGTTGCAGCGGCATCTGCCCGCCCTCGAAACCGGGACTTACCGCACCCCCGGAGCGGGCCTTCGAGCCTTTGTGCCCGCGACCAGCCGTCTTGCCGATGCCGGAACCCGGGCCCCGACCCACCCGCTTGCGTTGCCGCCGGGCCCCGTCCGCCGGTTTGAGTTCACTGAGCTTCATCTTATTTCTCCTCGACCCGCACCAAGTGCGCCACCGCCTGAATCATACCGCGAACCGCTGGAGTATCCTCCCGGCTCACCGTCTTGCCGACCCGTGTCAGGCCCATGCCCCGAAGCACCTTGCGATGCTTTTCCGGCCGGCTGATCATGCTTCGCACCAGGGTAATGTTCAATTTTTCGGCCATCGGTTCGTCTTTCCTTGCGTCTAAAGTTCCTCGGCTCGGCGACCCCGCCGGGCGGCGACCTGATCGCGGCTCTGGAGAGAACCCAACCCTTCCAGGGTCGCCTTGACCACGTTGTGCGGGTTGTGCGTCCCCATGCATTTGGTCAGGATATTCTGTACCCCGGCGGCTTCGAGCACCGCGCGTACCGCGCCACCGGCGATCACCCCGGTACCGGCACTGGCCGGTTTGAGCAACACACGCCCCGCACCGAAGCGCCCGATGATCTCGTAGGGAATGGTGCCTTCCACCAAGGGGACCTTGATCATCCGTTTCTTGGCCTTTTCGACCCCCTTGCGAATCGCTTCGGGAACTTCCCCGGCCTTGCCGAGCCCGAACCCCACGCTGCCGTTACCGTCTCCGACCACCACGATGGCACTGAAGCTGAAGCGCCGGCCGCCCTTGACCACCTTGGCGACCCGGTTGATGTAGACCACCTTGTCGATGAGCTGTATTTCGCCTTTATCTTGCTTTAACAAGGAACTGCCTCCTTCGCTGCCACTGGCGGTTAAAAATCCAGACCGGCTTCGCGCGCCCCGTCCGAGACGGCTTTGACACGCCCATGGTAGAGAAAACCGTTACGGTCGAAAACCACCCGCTGGATCCCGTTGCCAAGGGCCCGCTCGGCCACCACTTTGCCGATGTACTGGGCCTGGGCCACCTTGCTGTCGAACCGGGGCAGACTGCGCACCGTGGGCTCGACGCTCGACGCGGCCGCCAGGGTGCGGCCTGTGGCATCGTCCACAATCTGGGCGTAGATATGCCGTGCACTGCGAAACACAGTGAGCCGGGGCCGGTCCGCAGTCCCACTCACCTTTTTGCGGATCCGCTGTTTACGCTTTAAGCGCGCCTCTTTCTTGCTGTCCATCGTTTGTCCTCGCCTTCCACCGTCGGCTACTTGGTTCCGGTCTTTCCGGCTTTGCGCTGGATATGCTCTTCGGCGAACTTGATCCCCTTGCCCTTGTAGGGCTCCGGCGGTCTGAGGCGCCGGATCGAGGCCGCGGTCTGGCCGAGAACTTCTTTGTCGATACCTTGAAGCCGCAGGGTGTTCTTCTCCACCGCGGCGCCGATGCCGTCTGGCAGATCAAAGATGATGGGGTGCGAGTAGCCCAGGTTGAACTCGATACTGGTCCCCTTCACGTTGGCCCGGTACCCGATCCCGTTGATCTCCAGAACCCGCTCGAAGCCTTTGTCAACGCCGGTAACCATGTTGGCGACCAGGCTACGGGTGAGCCCCTGCAACGCCCGTGCTTCCTTATCACGATCACGGCCCTCGGGGGTGGTTACCTGAATCTCACCGCTCTCAATCTTCAAGTCCACGGCCGGGTGGATCTCCCGCACCAAGGTCCCCTTGGCCCCCTTTACCGTCAAGACCCGTTCGGCAAAACCGATTTCGGTCTTGGGCGGAATGGGAATCGGTTTCTTTCCTACACGCGACATCCGTCTCTCCTTGGCGCTGTCAGAATCGCCATCCTCTTCCGGCGCATGGCCGGCCGACTGTCTGCCCAGCCACGCGACACTACCACACTTTGGCCAATGCCTCACCGCCGAGGTTGTGCTGGCGCGCCTGCTTATCGGTCATAATCCCCTTGGAAGTCGACAGGATCATCACCCCCATACCATTGAGCACCGGGCGCACGTCCTCGGCTTTCACATAGACGCGGAGGCTGGGTCGGCTGATACGCTCCAGGCCCATGATGACGCCCTTCTGGTTCCCGTCGTACTTCAGATAAATCCGCAACAACCCCTGCTTGTTGTCCTTGATGAACTTGTAGTTGCGGATGAAGCCCTGTTCCTGCAACACCCGGGCCATCTCGACCTTAACCTGGGACCCCGGGATGTCAACGCTGTTGAATTTGGCCTTGGCAGCGTTGCGGATTCGGGTCAACATGTCCGCAATCGGGTCACTGATCGTCATCTTCGTCTCCGTGTACGTAAACTGTCTCATCCGTGGTGCGGGCCACCGCCGTCTGCCTCACTCGAAGAAAGGCGGCCGGTGGCAAGTCGCTACCAGCTCGATTTGGTCACCCCGGGCAGCAGGCCCCGGGAGGCCATGTTGCGAAAGCAGATGCGGCAAAGACCGAACTTGCGAATGTACGCTCTCGGTCGGCCGCAGATCGGGCAGCGGTTGTATCGCCGAACCTTGTATTTGGGCTCTTTGCGGGCCTTGTTCATCAGAGCGAGTTTTGCCAAAGCGTCCTCCTTGTGCGGCGGCAACCGTCACCGGCAGTTCCATCGGTCCACCGCCACTGGGCTAGTTACGAAAGGGCATCCCCATGAGGCGGAGCAGTTCCCTGCCCTCTTCATCGGTCTTGGCCGTGGTGACGATGGTCACGTTCAGCCCCTTGATCTTTTCGACCTTGTCGTAGTCGATCTCCGGAAAAATAATCTGCTCCCGGATCCCCATGGTGTAGTTGCCGCGCCCGTCCATGGCCCTTGGGGAAACGCCGCGGAAGTCCCGCACCCGGGGCAAGGCGATGTTGACCAGTTTGCTGAAAAAGTCGTACATCCGTGCCTTGCGCAAGGTCACCGCGCACCCGATGGGCATCCCTTCACGCAACTTGAAGGCGGCGATGGACTTCTTGGCCCGGGTGACCACCGGCTTCTGTCCGGCGATGCCGGTCAGCTCCTCAACGGCACCATCGAGCAGCTTGATGTTCTGAATCGCCTCCCCGAGACCGATGTTGACAACGATCTTCTCCAGCCGCGGGATCTGCATCCGGTTCTTGTACCCAAAGCGCTCCACAAGCTTGGGGCTCACTTCGGTCTCGTAAATCGTTTTCAAGCTTGCCATACCGTCCTCCGGCGCGCGCCCTTTAGGCATCGATCAACTCGTTACATTTGGGGCAGACACGCTTCTTTTTGCCGTCCTCCAGCACACGCATCTGGATGCGCACCGGCGCCATGCACTTGTTGCACATCAGCATCACGTTGGACCAGTGGATCGGTGCCTCGGACTCCACGATCCCCCCCTGCCGATTCTGGGCGCTGGGTTTAACGTGGCGCTTGACGATGTTGATATTTTCCACCAGGACGCGGTCCTTCTTGCGGTCGACCCGCAGCACCTTGCCGATCTTTCCGGCATCCTTGCCGGCGATGACCTTGACCTTGTCGTCCTTTTTAAGCTTGCACTTGTCGCGATACATCCCTTATCCCCCGCGGGCCCGGTCTCACAGAACTTCCGGGGCAAGGCTGATGATTTTCATAAAGCGCTTGGCCCTCAACTCACGCGCCACCGGTCCGAAGATGCGGGTGCCGATGGGTTCGCGCTGGTTGTTGATCAGCACGGCCGAATTTTCGTCAAAGCGGATGTAGGAGCCGTCCGGCCGACGCAACTCCTTCTTGGTGCGCACCACCACCGCCTTCATTACGTCGCCTTTTTTTACCTTGGCGTTGGGGATCGCTTCCTTGACGCTGACGACGATGATGTCTCCCACACCGGCGTAGCGCCGTCGCGAACCGCCCAGCACCTTGATGCAGTGAAGCACCTTGGCGCCACTGTTGTCGGCCACGGTCAATTTGGACTCTGTCTGGATCATCTCTGCCTACTCCTATTGTCCCGTCATACCGCTTTCTGGAGGATCTTGCTCACGCGCCATCGCTTCATCTTGCTCAACGGCCGGGATTCGATGATCAGGACCTGGTCCCCGGTCCGACATTCGTTGCGCTCGTCATGGGCCGCAAAGCTGGATCGGCGCCGCATCCGTTTGCGGTAGAGGGGGTGCTGCACCAGCCGTTCGACCTGCACCTTCACCGTCTTGTCCATCTTGTCGCTGACGACCGTTCCGATCAGTTGCTTTTTGGTTCCTCGGGTTTTCATGGTCTCGTATCGTCTCACTTGGCGGTTTTTTGCATTTCGCGTTCCCGCAACAGGGTCTTCATCCTTGCGATGAACCGGCGGGTCTGTTTGATGCGCTGGGGACTTTCCAACTGGCCGTTGCTGTGCTGAAAGCGTAGGTTGAACAACTCCTGTTTCAGCTCGTCGGCTTTGCGGCGCATCTCCTCAAGGCTCATGTCGCGAATCTCACTGGCCTTCATGACAACGCACTCCTCTCAACGAAGCGGGTCTTTACCGGCAGTTTGAAAGCGGCCAAGCGCAGGGCCTCCTGAGCCAACTCCCGGGAAACCCCCTCCATCTCGTAGAGGATACGACCCGGCTTGATCACCGCCACCCAGGCTTCCGGCGCCCCCTTGCCCTTGCCCATGCGCACTTCGGCAGGTTTCTTGGAGATGGGTTTGTCCGGAAAGACACGGATCCACATCTTGCCACCCCGCTTGACATGTCGGGTCATGGCGATACGCGCCGCCTCGATCTGCTTCGCGCTGACGAAACCGCACTCGAGGGCTTGGAGGCCGAACTGACCGAAACTCAACCGCCCACCGCGTTCGGCCTGACCGCGCATCTTGCCCTTTTGCATCTTGCGAAACTTGACTTTCTTGGGACTGAGCATTTCATCAACTCCTTGCTAGGCGCTGGCGGCCGCGGGTTCCTGTGACAGAACCTCTCCCTTGAAGATGAAGACCTTGACCCCTACGGTGCCGTAAGTGGTGCGCGCCTCGGTAAAACCGTAATCGATATCGGCCCGCAACGTGTGCAGGGGGACGCGACCCTCGCGATACTGCTCGCAACGCGCCATCTCGGCACCACCGAGCCGTCCGCTGCAAATCACCTTGATGCCCTGAGCGCCAAAGCGCATCGCCGACTGAATTCCGCGTTTCATCGCCCGACGAAAAGCCACCCGCCGTTCGATCTGGCTGGCGATGTTTTCGGCCACCAACTGGGCGTCGATTTCCGGCTTGCGGACCTCCTGGATGTCGATGAGCACATCGCCGGGGATCAGCTTTTCGATCTCCTTCTTCAGCGCTGCGATCTCCGCCCCCTTCTTGCCGATGACGATACCTGGCCGGGCGGTGAAAATGCGCAGACGGACCCGATTGGAAGACCGTTCGATCTCGATGCGCGAGAGGCCGGCATGTTTCAGCTTGCGCTTGAGAAACTGACGGATCTTGTGGTCCTCGAAGATGTAATCGGCGTACTTGCGCCGATCCGCGTACCAGCGCGAATCCCAGGTTTTTACGATCCCCAGTCTCAGTCCGACGGGATTAACTTTCTGGCCCAAGCTGTCCTCCCCTTCGTTAAGCCGATTCTTCCGCGAGAATGACCGTGATGTGTGATGTCCGCTTCAGGATGCGCGTACCACGCCCCCGCGCCCGGGCTCGAAACCGTTTGAGCGTGGGGCCAGGGTCGGCGGTGACATTGCGGATCACCAATCGATCCACATCCACCCCGGCACGCTGATCCGCGTTGGCCACTGCGCTCCGCAGTGTCTTCTCAATCAGCCGAGCCGCCTTCTGGGGCATGAAACGGAGCCGATCCAACCCCGCTTCCACCGGCTGTCCCTTCACGGCGCCCACCACCATCCGGACTTTCTGCGGCGAAATGCGCACATACTTGGTAACCGCCTTGACCTCCATCGCACGAATCCTCTTTCTGGATGCCTACTTCTTGAGTTTCGACTTCTTGTCGCCGGCATGACCGTAAAATGTGCGCGTCGGCGAAAATTCTCCCAGCTTGTGCCCCACCATGTCCTCGGTGACGAAGACGGGGATAAACTTCTTGCCGTTGTGCACCGCCATCGTCAAACCGACCATTTCGGGTACGATGGTCGAGCGCCGCGACCACGTCTTGAGCACCCGGTTGCTGCGGCTCTCTTGGGAGACCCGGACCCGGTTGATCAGTTTGGTTTCGACGTAAGGACCTTTTTTCAACGACCTTGGCATAGCTTCTCCTGTACCGTCCCACCGTGCGGCCCGCCCATGGAGGCGGTGGCGCGAACCGGGGTTACTTGCTGCGCTGCTTGACAATCAGACGCTGATTTTTTCCTTTGCGACGCGTCTTGAACCCCTTGGCCGGCTGTCCCCAGGGTGAGCATGGATGTCGCCCGCCACTGCTGCGCCCCTCGCCACCCCCCATGGGATGATCCACCGGGTTCATGGCCACCCCGCGCACCCGCGGTCTACGGCCGAGCCAACGCCGCCGTCCTGCCTTGCCCAGGGACTGGCTTTCGTGGTCCACGTTACCCACCTGGCCGATGGTGGCCTGGCAAACGCTCAGCACCAGCCGCATCTCTCCGGAGGGGAGCTTCACCAGGGCATAGCGGTCTTCCTTGGCCATGAGCTGAGCGTAGCTGCCGGCACTGCGCACCATCTGCCCTCCCTTACCGGGACGCATCTCAATGTTGTGGATATGCGTTCCCAGAGGGATGTTCTTCAGCGGCAGGCTGTTGCCAATCTTGATATCCGCCTCGGGTCCCGACACCACCGTCTCACCCACGGCCAACTGCACCGGCGCCAGGATATAGCGCTTCTCGCCGTCGCTGTAGTGTAACAGGGCGATCCGAGCGCTGCGGTTGGGATCGTATTCGATGGTGGCCACCCGCGCCGGAATGCCAGCCTTGTCACGCTTGAAATCGATGATGCGATAGTGTCGCTTGTGGCCGCCGCCTCGATGTCTGGCGGTGATTCGGCCGTGGGCATTGCGTCCGGCACGCTGGGAACGCTTCGATAATAGGCTCTTTTCGGGCCCCTTTTTCGCCAGTTCACCGCCTTCAAGATAAGTCTGAAAGCGCCGTCCGGCGGAAGTCGGTTTTACCTTCTTGATCGCCATGGTCCGTCCCTTTGTCCTTAGGCTCCTTCGAAGAACTCGATGCGCTCACCGGGCATCAGCGTCACGATGGCCTTTTTCCAATCCTTGCGCTTGCCGACGATCCGGCCCCGGCGCTTGATCTTCCCCCTGACGTGCTGGGTATTGACCGCCGCCACCCGGACGTTGAAAATCTTTTCCACGGCCCGTTTCACCTCCACGCGGTTGGCGCGACGGGCCACTTCAAAGGAAATCTGGTTGCGCTCGTCTTTCTGTACGGTGGTCTTTTCCGTGATCACCGGCCGCACGATGATGTCGTAGGCATTCATGCCAGCCTCCCTTCGATCTGCCGTACCGAGGGCGCCAGCAGGACGAGCTGATCGCAGTTGAGCAGGTCGTAGGCGTTCAGCCCTTCGGCACGCATCACCCGGACACCAGGCACGTTCCGCGCCGACAACTCCAGGTTCGGGTTATCCCCGTCGGTGACAATGAGGGTTTTGCCGAGGTTCAGGGCCCGCATCGCCGCCACGAAGTCCTTGGTTTTCGGGGCGTCGAAGACCATTTGATCCACCACGATCAACGCCTGTTCGGCCAACTTGGCGGACAGCGCCATCTTCACTGCCAGGCGCCGGACCTTCTTGTTCAGCTTGGCGGCATAGTTGCGCCCATCCGGCCCGAACACCACCCCGCCGCCACGCAGCAGCGGGCTCTTGATGTCCCCGCGTCGCGCCCGGCCAGTGCCTTTCTGCTTGAAAAGCTTGCGCGTCGAACCGGCCACATCCCCCCGGTGCCGGACCGATGCCGTGGCCGAACGCCGGTGGCCCAACTGAACGGTCACCACCTCATGCAGCAGACCAGGCCGCACCGGCACGTTGAAAATCGCCTCGGGCAGTTCCAGTTCGGATACCTTCTCTGCTCGTATGTTAAGAACGTCTACGACTGCCATCGTTTCCTCTCGTCAGGCCGGTGGGCCGAAGCCGACCGCATCACTTTGCCGTATTGGGTTTACGGATCATCACCAGCCCCTGCCCGGGGCCGGGAACGGCGCCCCGGATCAATACCAGATTCTCCTCGGGCCGGACGTCCACCACTTCCAGGTTGCGCACCGTCTGACGCACGTTGCCGTACTGCCCGGGCATCCGCTTGCCCTTGATCACCCGGCTGGGCCAAGCGCTACAGCCGATGGATCCCGGCCGCCGCACGTTTTTGGAGCCGTGGGTCACCGGCCCTCGGTGAAACCCGTGGCGCTTGATCACACCGGAGAAACCACGACCCTTGGTGGTGCCGACGACATCCACCCGCTCGCCCACCTGGAACAGGTCGGCGCCAATGGTTTGGCCCGGTGCGTAATCGGCCGGGTTGGCCACGGCCACCTCTCGCAATACGTGGAGGGTCTGCTCACCGCTTTTGGCCAAATGCCCCTTGAGGGGGCGGCTGACGCGCTTGGCGGACCGCTGGCCGAACCCGAGTTGAAGGGCGTTGTAGCCGTCGGTCGCCACCTGCTTCACCTGCGTCACCACGCAGGGCCCGGCCTGGATCACCGTGACCGGCACCACGCGCCCGTCCGGCGCAAACACGTTGGTCATCCCTAATTTTCTGCCAATGATCCCTTTACACATGATGCCCACCGATCTTTAGGATCTTTTAAAGTTTGATCTCCACGTCGACACCCGGTGACAGATCCAGCTTCATCAGGGCATCCACTGTCTGCTGGGTCGGCTCCAGGATATCGAGAAGACGCTTATGGGTTCGAACTTCAAACTGCTCGCGCGACTTCTTGTCGATATGCGGTGACCGCAGCACGCAAAACTTGTTGATGCGGGTCGGTAGCGGAATCGGTCCCACCACCTTGGCCCCGGTCTTCTTGGCGGTATCGACGATGTCCGTCGAGGACTGATCCAAGAGTTTGTGGTCGTATGCCTTGAGGCGAATCCGGATCTTGGTGTTCATGATCATGGCGCAGATCTTTCCCCGTTTTACTCGATGATTTCACTGACCACGCCGGCGCCCACCGTCCGGCCGCCTTCGCGAATGGCAAAACGCAGTTCCTTCTCCATCGCAATCGGCGTAATCAACGACCCCTCAATGGTCACGTTGTCCCCGGGCATCACCATCTCCACCCCTTCCGGCAACGTCACCACTCCCGTCACGTCCGTGGTGCGAAAGTAAAACTGCGGCCGGTACCCGGTGAAAAACGGCGTGTGGCGCCCGCCTTCCTCCTTGCTCAACACGTACACCTCGGCCTTGAACTTCGTGTGCGGCGTGATCGAACCCGGATGCGCCACCACCTGACCCCGCTCCACCTCGTCGCGCTTGGTCCCGCGAAGCAGTACCCCGATGTTGTCCCCCGCCTGCCCCTCGTCCAGGAGCTTGCGAAACATCTCCACTCCCGTGCACACCGTCTTGGCCGTCGGGCGAATCCCCACGATCTCAACGCTCTCGCCTACCCGGATGATCCCACGGTCCACACGACCCGTCACCACCGTCCCGCGCCCGCTGATGGAAAACACATCCTCGATGGGCATCAAAAACGGCTTGTCGATGTCACGCTGCGGCTCCGGAATATAACTGTCGATGGCATCCATCAACTCAAAAATGCACTTGGCCGCCGGATCGTCCGGACTCTCCGCCTCCAGCGCCTTCAACGCACTGCCACGAATGATCGGCGTGTCGTCCCCAGGAAACTCGTACTTGTCCAAAAGCTCCCGCAGCTCCAACTCCACCAGCTCGATCAGCTCCTCGTCGTCCACCATGTCGCACTTGTTCAAAAACACCACGATCCGCGGTACCCCCACCTGACGCGCCAACAAAATGTGCTCCCGCGTCTGGGGCATCGGCCCGTCGTCGGCGCCCACCACCAAAATCGCACCGTCCATCTGCGCCGCACCCGTGATCATGTTCTTGATGTAGTCCGCATGTCCCGGACAGTCCACGTGCGCATAGTGCCGCGTGGCCGTCTCGTACTCCACATGCGCCGTGGCAATCGTGATCCCACGGGCCTTCTCCTCCGGCGCCTTGTCAATCTGGTCATACGATACAAAACTCGCCTGACCCTTCATCCCCAACTGCTTGGTGATCGCCGCCGTCAACGTCGTCTTGCCGTGGTCGATGTGCCCGATCGTCCCCACGTTCACATGCGGCTTCTTCCTCTCATACTTTTCCTTCGCCATCTTCCCGTCCTCCAG
>Ga0265295_1000947_pt1 | contig 54477 bp, 32 predicted proteins | sample Munlansysbiofilm_FD_192503 | JGI IMG/M metagenome (GOLD analysis project Ga0265295, IMG submission 192503) | Leachate microbial communities from a municipal landfill in Southern Ontario, Canada - Methane capture system biofilm | ecosystem: Engineered > Solid waste > Landfill > Unclassified ... | reverse complement strand
AATAGACAAAGATTACATTCATCAAATGGATATATGTCACCAACAGAATTTGAAGATAAAATGTTACGTTTAGAAATGGTTAGTTAAATTAATCTTTTTTTGTCCTATAAAGTGTTGACAGATCAGTACACATTTGTCAAATTATCTAATGAATAATTATTATTATGCTAATGGTACTTAGCTTATAATAAAATGTTTGGTAATTCTAAAGATAAAGCTTTACTTAAAGATTCTTCTAACAATGTTGATGGCACTATAAAAAATCCACATGACAACCCAAATAATGCCGCCCAACATCAAGCTAGTCAAAATAGTTCCCATAATAGTCCTCCTTATAAATTAACTTGTGCTTACACTACATTTGTAGCTTGATAAAGAATTATTACACAACTATACTTAAACACTTCAAATGTAGTGTAGGTAAATGAGTAAAGATATAAATAAATTAAGTACTGATGAACTTTATAGATTAATTGGTAAAAATGTTGCTAAATATAGAACTAAAGCTAATATGAGTCAATTAGAGTTGTCTTTAGAGATGGGTAATAAATCTTCTAGTTTAGTATCTGCTGCTGAACTATATGCTAATAAAAGAAAGTTTAATATAGCTCAACTACATAAAATTGCAAAAATATTAAATATTGATATTTGTGAGTTCTTTAAAGGTAAGTAATATAAATTTACTTAATCTTATAAAACTTCCTTCGAATCTAATATCATCTTCTTAATTACATCATACTTCTTTGCTTTTTCATAATGTTCTATAAATGGTCCTACCCATTTTGGAACTTGAATATCATGAAATCCCCAATTGTTTAGTGTAGAGTAGGGTACATGAGTTATTTCTGAAAACTCTTTTTGTGTTAAATTAATATCCTTTAATCTTTTACAAAACTCTTCTTTTGTCATAAATTATCCTATTTATTATCTAATATAGTTTTAATTGTATCATAAATTTATCTATTATAGGCTATATTTCTTGACATATTATCCTTAATAGAATATAATATATAAAATAATATCTATTTTAGATAATACAAGGAGACAAAATGGAAACAGAAATTGATTGTAAAAAAGAGAAAGAACTGTTTTTCTCATATATGTGGATTTTTGCTGTTGGTGCAATATTCCTACTATTTATATGGTGGTTATACTATGATAATAAATCTGATAAAAAAAAGATTGAAGACGCATTTAAAAATAATCAAGAATTAATATGCAAGAACAATATTGTTTCGAAAGAACTAGGTTATGAATTTGATAAAAAAAGAGCTTATCAAATAACTAATGGTGTAAATATATTTACAATCTATAATTGTGATATTAAATAAAGGAGAGATAGCATGTATAATTTTTATAAAATAGGTAATAAAATGATTTGTAGACTTGGAGAATTTCTTTTTGTAATATCTATTTTAGTTTTAGTGGGTTCACTTTTATTTGTTATGGTTTATGCACTTTTCTTTAATAATGAATATGAATATTTTGATTTTAATAATGGACTCTTATATATAGCATTTTGGGTTGTATTATTAGCTATTGGAGTAAAAATTGTTGATAGAAGTCCTAATAGCTTTTTAAAATCAGATAGTAAAGAAACTAAATCTAAGAAAGAAGAATAGTTATGAATGAAAAGAGATTAAAAAAATATGAATATCTATCAAGTAAAATAAGAACACAATTTTTTATAATACTAGTTGTATTTTCATTACCATTTATAGTTTTATATTTTCATCTAAATGAAAGAGCTAATTTAATAGATGACTTTAATAACAATAAAGAGCTTATTTGTAATATAGGTTCTTTAAAAATTGATGTCTCAAAAGCTGATAACTGGAGTGTAGATAAAAATAGTTTTTTTAAAGGTTCAACTAATATTCCAGTTACAAAATGTGAAATAAAGGATTAAAAATGTTACCAATAAATAGTTTAGATAAATGTTTGTTTATTTTTCTATACAACTTTGCAAATATAGGTAAATTACATATTTATATTTTAGCTATCTATATTGCAATAAATATATATTTTGGAGTAAATGATGGACAAATAGCTATAGCATTTGTATTGTGGTTGATTATGTTAATACTTCTAGCAATTGACATAAATGATAAATTTAAACGAGAATTTAAAAGATATAAACAATATCTAAAATTAAAAAGAATAAGATCATATAAAGGAAGATAAAATGGTTAATGAAACTCAAGGACTAATAGCATTAGGAACATTTACTACAATTGTAGCTTTAATTCCAATATTAATGAATATCTTTATGAAAGCTCCAAAGAAAAAGGAGAAAAAATGATAAGCTCTGCTATTGGATTATTTTTACCAGTTGTCTTAGCATTAGTAGGTATCATTTACCTAACAATAAAAAAAAATAAAAAAAATAAAAAATCTTACTAAATCTAGCAAACTAATCACAATAATTTATTGTTTAAATTAGTTTCCAGTTGATTCTGTAGGATTCTTTATTGCCTACTGTTGCTCTTTTACTATTTATGCTAAACACCAAAAAGAGTGTAAAAACTTTTCTTCAATTAAGTTTATTTAAAAAAATATATCTATTAAGTATAAATGATATAATAATATCAATTAGTATAATATATTTGCAATTTTATATATCAATTGATATAATAGTATCAATTAAAATAAATACTTAAGGTATGTATATGCTAAATAAAAATTTAGATAAATTGATTGCTTTATCAAAAGTAAAAATAAGAGCAGAAAGGATAGCTTTAGAGTTAACTCAAGAAGAGTTTGCCGATTTTGTTGATATAAAATATGCAACTTATAAAACTTTTGAGCAAAGTGGAAAAATATCTTTTGAAAATTATCTGAAAATATTAATTAAACTAAATAAAGATGATCAATTTCTAAAGTTTTTAAATAGTTTTGAATTTGATGAGCAAAAACAAAGAACAAGTAAAAAAACAGATGAAAAATATTTACAAAATGATTTAATAAAACCAATTATTGAAGTATCTCAAAAACAGATTGTTTTAGATAAAAAGATTTTTGGAGAAGAGTTGTTTTATAGTGTAGAAAATGGTCACATTTACGACATACCAAATTTTATAAATATTGTTTTATCATCATGGAATGATAAGAGATTAATGCTTCTTATTAAATATTTTGGAGAAGATAGATTAAAACCTTATATCATTAAACAAAAAGATATCAAACTCTTAAAATCATTTAATACCCATTTAAAATATATAAGGAAAATATAGATGCTAGAAAAAACAAAAGAAATTTTAGACATTATTTGTAATGATGATTTATTTAAAAACTTTGATATTAGATTTGTTGGTGGAACAGCTTTAAGTTATAGAATAAATCATAGATTATCTGAGGATTTAGATTTTGCAACTTTAAATTTATCTCCAAAAGAGATTAGTAATATGATTTTTAAATATGGTGGAAAAATAATAGATCATGATAAAACAATGGAAGATTATGTTTCAAATGATGGTGCAGATATAAATTATAGCTATATGAAATTTTTGTTAAATGGTGTAAAAGTTGAATTCTTTACACCACCATTTAATTTATTTGAAGAAGAAATTTGGAAAAATGACAAATTTACTTATTATGAAAATAGTGATTTAAAAGTTTCTTCTCTTGAAACTCTTATCTATATGAAAACAATGGCTTTTTGGAATAGAAAAAAGTATAGAGATTTATTTGATATTTATTATGTTTTAGAAAAAGAATTTATTACTCCTAAAAAATTCGTAAATGATTATTTAAAAAACCATATAACAATCAAATACAGAGCATCTTTATAGAAATATACAATCAAAAGATCTATTTTATGAAAAAGATAATGATGAGGGAATAAATACTTTAGTTAAAGATCCAAAACCATATGATTGGTATAGAAATGAAATTGAAAAATATATTTATAAAGTTTTATTGGATGAGATTTATGAAAAAGATGAAGAACTAAAATCTTGGATAGATTTTGAAGATGATATAAATGATTGTTGTATAAAATAGAAGTTTAAATATTTTAATTATTTAAAAGAAATCATCAACTATTTTTTTAATAATTGGATGATCTTGTTTCCAAATAACAAAAATAGATGCCATTCCAGTAAAAAGAATAATTAGTGCATCAGTTTGAGCATTTTCATAATCAGCATGAAATATACCAACAGCTAAAAGATTTGTAAAAATCATAATAGTTAAATATCCAATTTTCATTTTTATATCCTTGTGTAATTTTTAAAGAATTATACAAGGGATATTTGATTTTGGCAAGTTTTTAAAATATTAAATAAAAAAATAGCAAGATTATTTTATAAAATTAATATGTAATTTTATGCATCTCGATTAAACCAGTATAATCTCTATTATCAGCTTTTTTCAAAGCTTGAATATATTCACTTTTTTTTGGATTTTCACTTGCAAGTAAATCTTCTTGCCATTTTACAGGCATTAAACCTTTTTGTCTAAGATTATAATGCCACTAAAAGTCAAGACAAATATTTCTAAATATTAATTCCAACTAGCTTTGTAACATTAAGACAAGTTTTTAACTAGCACAAAAAATGATTTTTATGTGCTAGTACTTACACTACTAATAATTATAATAAATCCTTTTTTGTGTTAGTTATTTAAAAATTGTTTCTAAGGAAATAAACTAACATCAAAGGAGGTGTTTATGGTATATTTAACATATTTGCTTTTGTTTTTTGTATTTTTTATAATAATAAAAGCAAATAAAATAAGAAAAGAAACATTATTCTTCTATGGACACTATATTTCTATCGCAATGATGGGAGTAGAAGTAAATATTTTAAGTGCTGCAGTGATAGCATATTTTATTCCAGTTCATGGTGTGACGCTAGAAACATTGTTTTTAGTGATACTTTTTGGTATAATTATTTTAATTAGTGGAATTCAAGGATTACTTGAAATCTCAAAAAGGAGAAAAAATGGATAATGTAACACAAGGCTTAATTGTTCTTGGAAGCTTTGCTTTTTTATCAATGTTATTTCCATTGATGATAAGAATAATTTTTAAAGAGCCAAAAACAAAAAACAAAAAATCTTGCTAAATCTAGCAAACTAATCACAATAATTTATTGTTTAAATTAGTTTCCAGCTAGTCTGTGCAAAACAATATTGACAATTCTATAAATCTTCATTCAAATAATCTAAACTATCATCTAAAAACAGTTAAATTTCTATAAACTAATTAAAAATCTCTGTAAACTCAACTGTAAAATCTTGTAAATTTGATTGTAAAATCATCCCTCTTTTATATTGTAAATTATTTCTTTGAAAACTTTAAATAGTAATGCTTTGAGATAGTTTTATAAAAATAAGGAAACAGTGGCAAATAAATTTGCATCTATAAAATATAAACTAATAGCAACTGCATTTTACAAATTATCATCTATAATTTCATCATAATTTTCTTATTAAAAATTAACTTGTATTCACAAGCATTGAGTTGGAACAATGATCTAAAGCCAAGCTAGATATTTAAAGTTTACTAGAATCTTTTATAACTAGACTATCTAAAAACTATGAAGCATATTTTGTTATATGTAAAGTTCACAGTCTTTATAAAACTGTTTAGCTACTCATTTGTTTAAGTAGTAAGAGAGAAAAGCTCTTTTGAAGTGATATTAGCAGCTATATTGCAAATGCTAATCTTGATTTGATGTTTTTACAAGTAAAAATAAAAATAGATGGACTTAACACAAACCTATGATTTAGAGATAGGAAAACAAACAAAAACAGAAATTATGAATACCTTTTAAAAGGATAAATAAATATGAGAGGAAGTGTATATTACCAAAGTGCGGAATTAACAAAAACAATCTTCTTTGAAGGTGCAAAAAAACATAATAGAATTGATCCTAACCATATTCACTATAACTGTGTTAGCTCGTTTAACACTATGAAAAGTTATAGAAATATATGGAATAACCTCTTTAACTACTTACTTGAACACTTTAAACTAAAAAACTTTGAACTTATTAATGAAGATTATATAAAAGCATATATTGAGTATAAAATAGAGTATTATCCCTCAAAACAATACTTAGAAAAAATTACTTCTGCTTTAGGTAAGTTAGAGTTTGCACTAAATCGTTACTCAAAACTAAAATATGAAACTAATCCTATATCTTATGATTTTAATATTAGACAATATCTTCTATCTAATGCAAAAGATTTAAACCTAGTTGCAAATAATTATAAAAATAGAGTTTACTCAAACCCACAACTAATTATTGATAATCTTCAAAATCCTAAACATAAACTTGCAGCTTCAATTCAACTAGAAGGTGGTGCTAGAGCTGAAGGTGTAACACTAATTAAAGAAGAACAACTAAGAGGTATTAAAATTGATGATATTACAAATAATAGTGTTGGTGTAATTGAAACAAAAGAGAAAGGTGGAAAAGTAGGGGATATATTAATATCTACTAAAACTTATAAAGAACTAGAAAACTACTTCATAGATAATCAAACAAAAGTATTTAAAATCAAATACCAAGATTATGTAAATGATATAAAATCTACTTGCCAAAAGTTAAATATAACTCATCAAGGAACACATGGTTTTAGATGGACATTTGCTCAAAATAGAGTAAGAGAGTATCAAAAACATAACTATAGCTATGAACAAGCATTACAAGGTGTTAGTTGGGAGATGAAACACTTTAGGGCTAGTATCACTGAGCATTATTTGGGGTGAATTTAGGCATATTAAAGTATAAATTAGTTGTAAATATTTATTAAACAATGTTTATATTAATTTTAGATAAAGTTAAAGTTAAAGTAAATAACAATTTAATACACAAATACAAGGTAAATATTTTATGACAATTATAGAAATAGAGAATAATTTAAATAATCTAATCTCAAATTTTAATAAAGAAACTTTTATTTTCGATTTACTATTAGCTTATGGAACACCAAAATCAACTATTAAAAGATTGATTGGAAGTGACCATGATAAGCTAGATACAAATGGAGAATTGATAGTTAGAAAAAAACTATTTTTTAAAGTAGCTAGTAAAAATCTTCATTCTGTAATTGATGAATTAAAAACACAAAAAGAAGTTACAAAGCATAGCCCTAGGTTTATAATTGTTACAGATTTTGAAACGCTTTTGGCTTATGATACAAAAACATCAGATAGCCTTGATACAGAGCTTTTAAATATTGTTAATCATTATGATTTTTTCTTGCCACTTGCAGGAATGGAAAAAGCAAATTTTCAAGATGAAAATCCAGCTGATGTAAGAGCATCAATTAAAATGGCAAAACTTTATGATGAGCTTCAAAAAAACAATAAATTTGAATCAAAAGAGGATAGAACTTTTTGTGACTTTTTTACTTTAAGATGGCAACATTTTCAGTTCTATGAAAAAAATATATTGCAAGATATTAAAAATTCTTTTGATAATTTAAATAAAGAGATAAAAGAACTCAATAAAACAATTAAAAACAAGAAGTATTTTGTTTCAAATAAATTGAGTGTCTTAGAGATTGAGAAAAAAGATGATTATATTCAATTGATTTTTAGTAATGGAGAGATTTGTAAAATTGAAAAAGAGTATATTGTAAATATTGGTTTTAAAGATATGGAAAATGTTTACATCGATGATGGAGATATTCAAGATTATTCAACAAGAACAAAATTTACTGCGGAAGAAATTTTTAATAATATAAAGAATTTAAAAGGATACAAGAGAAATGAGTAACATAACTAATAATAGCCTTTTTGAGCAGATTAAAAACCTTATTGAACAAACAAAAAACAATGTAGCTATCTCTGTAAATAGTTCTCTAACTATGATGTATTGGGAAATAGGTAATAGAATCAATCAAAATATTCTCAAAAATCAAAGGGCTGAATATGGTAAAGAGATTGTCGTAACACTGTCACGACAATTATCATGGAGTCATTTTTTAGCACTTTTACCACTTCAAGATATTCTAAAAATAGAATTTTATACCCAAATGTCAATCGCTCAAAATTGGGGTGTAAGAACTTTGAGAGAACGAATTGACTCTATGCTTTATGAAAGAACTGCTCTTTCAAAACAACCAGATGAACTTATCAAATATGAATTAAACAATATAAAACAAGAAGAATTTTCAAAAAATATGATTTTAAAAGACCCTTATTTTCTTGATTTTTTAGATATAAACGATAGATATTTGGAAAAAGATCTTGAAGATGCAATTTTGAGAAGTATTGAAAAGTTTATCTTTGAACTAGGCGTTGGATTTAGTTTTATAGAAAGACAAAAAAGAATTATTATAGATGGTGAAGACTTTAAAATTGATTTGCTTTTTTATAATCGTAAGTTAAAAAGACTTGTAGCTATAGATCTTAAAATAGGTAGATTTAAAGCTGAATATAAAGGTCAAATGGAGTTATACTTAAAATGGCTTTCAAAATATGAAAAAGAAGAGGGAGAAAATGAACCTCTAGGAATAATACTTTGTGCTGATAAAAAGAGGAACAAATAGAACTTTTAGAATTAGAAAAAAGTGGTATTCATGTAGCTCAGTATTTGACTGTTTTACCTCCTAAAGAAATACTTGAAGCTAAATTGCATCAAGCAATAGAGAGTGCAAAAGCAAAATATTTCATAGATAATAAAGAAAAAATAGATTAAATTTAAAATCCATAGTAAAAGTTAAGAGCGTAAATTTAACTAAGGATTTTTATAGTTAAAGTTGGGATAGATTTTTTAATTAAAAAGGAAACAAAGTGACAAATATCATAGAAGTAAATTATCAACAAACAGGAGAGAGTAAAAAAACTAACTCTTTTGGTATGAGAGATATGCAAGCTAAAGCATTTGAAAAAAGAAATGAACAATATTTATTACTAAAGCCCCACCAGCTTCTGCTACTTCTAGATTCTTCATACCTTTTTCTCTAAGTTTCATAGCAATATTTCTTTTTTCTTGTTGAGCTTTAGTATCTATTTTTCTTGCATCTATTTTTTCATTTTTCATGAAAAAATTATAGATAAAACAAACTTAATTATTTATGTATTTATTCGGTGTAGTAATACCTTAAGATCCTACTGCTTTGCATTAGGATCTTGGATTACAGAACATGCTAATATAAAGACGCTAAAAATATCACTTCCTCAAAAAAGACGAGCTTGGATGGATGGTTTGTTTGAAAATGTGAAACAATCCCAACTGCCATTCAAATATACCTGACAATTTTGAACTAAATTACACTCAAAAGAAGCTAAAAAATTACAATCTATAGTTGTAAAATAATCAGCTATGCACTTTTTCTATTGCATAATCCAGGTTAAACAGATGCAGAATTTGTATCAGATGCAATTACTTGTGAAATATTTTAAATAAAAAGTAGTAAAAGATCTTTAGAAAAATATATCTAAAAATTCTTTTATTTGTTTATAAAAATTATTTTATTTAACACCATACTCTCCATAGTTTAATCCAGAATAATATTTGAATCAAGATTACAAGAAAAAAAGGGGGAAGTAATAAAATTATTATCAGACTATGAGTTTATTTTTATTGATTCTATTTTATCTCAGGATTTGTGATACTAAAAGGTACTAATTTTTAATAATAATTATGGTATATTAAATAAAATATATTTTTAAAAGAGTTTAATATGTCAAAAGATAAAGAAACATTGGTTAAATATCTTGATGGTAAGGTTCAAATAAAAGGTAAGCCTTTAGCTGGAGAGAATATTCCAGTTTATGTAAGACCTGGTGATAAAATTGACCTTGAATTACTAGGATTAAATCTAGAGACTGCTAAATTTAAGTTGGTTGGTGGCGACTTAATATTAGAAATACCAGGTGCTGGGGAGTTTACTTTTGTCTCTCTTGCTTTGATGGGGTATAGTGGTGATGCTCCTGAATTTTTAGGTGCTGCTGGCAAAATTCTTACCCTGAATTCTATTTTATCAAATATTGATGATATAAATGCTTTACCTATTAACTCTACACCCACTAATGAATATATAAATATGTTAAATGAAATAGCTCAAGAAAATAAGAAAGAGATGGCTCCACAAGTCATTATTATCGATAATAATCCAGAAACTGAGCAAAATGATAATATATCTAACTTGTTTGATTTATTAGAAGCACAAAAAAAATCTTTAAATTTAGTAGAATCAAATGATTTTACTTCAAATTTGACAAAAACTGATTCAAAAAAATCTTCAAAACAAGAAGATGATGTTGCCTCTGTAGAAGGGATTGAACCTACACTATCTTTTGATATAGATATTCAACATGTTCAAATAAGAGAAAATACTGTAATTGATTCAACTCTTAATAAAACACTATTTATTTATGGTGGAGGAGGTGTCTCTTATTCAAATATTTATCCACAAAATTATACTGCGGTTGATAAAACTAAATTAGTTTTACAAACAAGTCCAGAGATTATAGATTATAGTGATAAAAAATTTGGCAGTTTTGATAATGTTGTTATTTATGCAGATGATTCTGCTCTTTTTAATAGTACAACAACTTCTAGAACAATAAATTTGACACCTAGCCAACCAGAAGGTTTTGGAATAACTGAAATTACAATTACAAGTGATAATTTTCCACCTAGTTTTAAAGTATTAAATGCAGTTCAAGTAGGTAATAGTTGGGTTTTAAAAAAAGATAACCCAGATACACTTGATGTAGTAGAAGGTTTTGTAGTTGATAATAGAGGACAGATTAATATTACTTTTGTTGTGGATAATTCTCAAAAAAGTAATTTTGTTTTTAAAATGAGTGCCAAATCAGAATTTAGCTTAGATAATGTCTCTGAAGAGAATAAAGCTAGTATTAAACCACCTCTTGAGAGTTCAATAGAGTTTGCAAAAGATTATGCTGTACAGATTAAGGAGATTCAAGATAAAACGGTTGCAAAAGAGTATGATTTTGAACCATTTTTTATAAATGGAAAAGAGTACAAAAATGGCTTTGTAATAACTTCAAATATAAATAATACGGAAACAAAAGGTTCTCAAGAGTTAGTAAATACAATTTATGGTGGAATTGTAAACGATATAATTCATGGTGGAATGAAAGATGATACTATTTATGGAAATAGTGGAGATGATACTATTTTTAATAGTGCTGGAAACGATATTATTGATGGTGGAGCTGGAAGTGATACTTTAAATTATTCTAAAATAGATAATGTAAATAATATAGGTATAAATGCAAACCTAAATACTGGAAAAGTTACATATAAGCTTGATAATATAAGTTCAATTGATCCAGCAACAACCTTTACAAATACAGTAGTAAATATTGAAAATATTATAGGTACTCAAGATAAAGATATAATAATTGGAAATGAGAAAAATAATACATTAAAAGGTGAAGGTGGAGATGATACAATCGAAGGTGGAGCTGGAGATGATTATTTGGATGGTGGAGATGGTAAAGATACTGTTAGTTATATAAATGCTATTAATAATGTTGATAATAAAGGTGTTATTGTAAATCTAGGTTCTGATGAATATAATATTAAAAAAGGTGAAGCTTCAGGTATAGATGGAATAGATCAACTTTGGAATTTTGAAAATGTTATAGGCTCAAATTATGATGATACTATCAAAGGGAATAGTTTAGCAAACACTCTTTTTGGTGCAAAAGGGAATGATACACTAAGCGGTGGTCTAGGAGATGATTATTTGGATGGAGGAGAGGGTAATGATACTGTTGATTACTCATCTTCAAATTCATCTCAATTTGTTCATTTAGGTTTAGGTGAGGCTTCTGGTGGAGAGGGTAATGATACTATTGTAAATATAGAAAATGTTATTGGTACTAGGTTTAATGATACTATTTATGGAAATAATGAAAATAATATCTTAGATGGAGGATTAGGTGATGATACTATCTTTGGTGGAACAGGGGATGATACTCTTTTAGGTAAAAGTGGTAATGATACATTAAGTGGTGGACTAGGAGATGACTATATTGATGGAGGTTTTGGTAATAACACTGCAAGTTATGAAGATATTCAAACAGGTGGAGTTACTGTTTATTTATCAAAAAGTGCTCAACAAGATACTATAAATGCAGGGCTTGATACTCTAAAAGATATTCAAAATCTTATTGGTTCTGTATTTAATGATACTTTGGGTGCAAGTTTAGCAGAAGTAAATATACTTAATGGATTAGGTGGTAATGATACAGCAGATTACAGTTTACTACCAAAATTGGCTGGAGATGAGGGTATAGTTGGAAATTTACTTACAGGAAAAGTATATAAAGGCTTAAGTGTAGATGATACTTTACTTAATATTGAAAATTTAAAAGGTACTTCTGGAAAAGATACTCTTATAGGAAATAATTTTAATAATATTTTAGATGGTGGTGCAGGAGATGATCACTTTGTAAGCAATGGTGGTAAAAATACAATTATTGGTGGAGATGGATTTGATACTATTGATTACTCTTCATCACTTAAAGCTATAAAAATTGAAAATTTGGATAATACAGGAACAGTTTTTAAAGGAACAGTTTTAGGAGAAGATGATCATCTAAACTCTATTGAAAAAATAATTGGTTCAAACTACAAAGATATTATAAAAGCTGATTCTAATTCAACTATCTCTTTTGTATTTGAAGCTGGTTCTGGTAATGATACTTTACAAGGTGGAAAAGGCAATGATTACTTGTATGGTCAAGGTGGAGATGATTATTTTTATGCTAGTGGAGGAGAAGATTATATAGATGGTGGAGATGGTATTGATACTATTGATTTCTCACATGTTAATTCAAAAATAGATTTAACTCTAAATGAAAGAGATACAGAATCAAAAGTAACAGAATCAAAATTTAATGGAACTAATTATGATCCAAATTTAGAAACACATAATATTGTAAATATAGAAAATATCATAGGAAGTTTAAATCACGAAAATATTTTGAGAGGAAACTCTTTAGATAATACTATTATTGGTGGAGATAAAGATGATACTTTAAGTGGTGGAGCTGGGACAAACTATTTAGACGGTGGAGCTGGTATTAATACAGTGGATTATAGTCGTGCAAATAACAACGTTACTGTAGATTTAAATAAAACAGGTATACAAGAAGTTTATTTAGATGGTTCAACAACTGCAAAAGATACTTTAAAAAATATTCAAAATGTAATAGGAAGTAATAATAAAGATATTATAGCTGGAAATTCACAAAACAACTCACTTTTTGGTGGCTTGGGCGATGATACATTTATAGGAAGTGGTGGAGATGATATATTAAATGGTGGTGATGGTATAGATGTTGTTAGTTATGCTAGTGCTACTGAAAATCTCTATATTGACCTTGGAGTTACTACTCCAGTTTCTATAGGTACTGGATATGGTACAGATACATTTATATCTATTGAGGGAGCTATCGGAGGAAGTGGAAATGATACTATTAAAGGAACGAGTGGCTCTAATGTTTTAATTGGTGGAGATGGAGATGATACACTTTTACCAAATGGGAACAATGGGATTGATGAACTTGATTTTATTGATGGAGGAAGTGGAACAGACTTTGTAAGTTTTAATTTTGGTGGTAATAGTGCTGTTACTCTTGATTTAGCAAATAGTGGTATCCAAAATACTGGTAAAGGTAGAGTTCAAATAGTAAATATCGAAAATGTAGAGGGTGGTGCTGGAAATGATAGGCTTTATGGAAATAGTAGTGATAATACATTAAGCGGTTTGGCTGGTGATGATATATTAGTAGGACGTGCTGGAAATAATACCCTTGATGGTGGAGCTGATTTTGATACTGCTGATTATAGTGGTGTTGATAGCTTAAATGGAATTAATGTAAATCTTGGATTATCTATACAACAAGTACAAAATAACGGTTATGTTGGAAAAGATACTTTAATTAGTATAGAAAAAATTATTGCTACAAAAAATAGTGATTTTATACAAGGAAGCACTACAAGAACAGATAATAGTACTTTATATTTTGAACTAGGTGCTGGAAATGACACAATATTTGCAGGAAGTGGTGCAAATGTAATATATACTTCACGAATGAGTGAAAGTGGAACTGACTATACAAGCTATAATAATACTGTGTTTAGTGGTACAGGAAGTGATACTGTATTTGGAAGTAGTGGAAATGATACTTTTGTAGTTTCTTCAAGTGATGCACTAGGCTCTACTGGTAATGATACTTTTTATGGTATAAGCGGTATAAATACAATAGATTATAGTCTTGTAAAAGATACAGATGCAAATGGAGCTACAGGTGGTATTAATGTGACATTAGATGGCACAAATGCTGTAACTATAGCTCTTAGTGGTGGAAATACAAATACTATTCAAAATGTATCTCATATTATAGGTACAGGCAACAATGATATTTTAAGGGGAGATAATTTTAATAATATCCTTGATGGTGGAGCTGGTAATGATACAATTTTTGGTACAGCTGGAAATAACACTTTAAGTGGTGGAAGTGGAAATGACTCAATTACAGGTGGTACAGGTGTAGATACTATTTATGGTGGAAGTGGAGATGATACTATTTTTAGTAGTACTGGAAATGATACTATTTATGGTGGAGATGGAATAGATACTTTTGATTTAAGTGGTAGAACAGGAATAGCATTTGTAAACTTAGCAGAAAATAGATCAAGAGTAGATACAAATGGTAATAGTGATTTTGATATAGATGATGAAAGTGATGTACTTTATAATATAGAAAGAGTTATTGGAAACAGTTCTGATAATACTCTATATGGAGATAGTTTTGCAAATATACTTGATGGTGGAACAGCTGGAAGAAACTCTTTATATGGTGCAGGTGGAGATGATACACTTATAGGAAGTGGAAGTGGTGTAGATATAGCTTATTATAAACCAGCTGGTACTTCGATTTATGTGGATATGAACCAAACTGCTCAAGTAGTTCGTGATGGAGATGGTGGAAGTGATACTTTAATAGATATTAATGAAGTACATGGAAGTGATTATGGAGATACTTTTAAAGGAAATGGTAATGATACTTTAAGAGGTTTAGCAGGTAATGATACTTTTTATAGTGGTGGAGGCTCAAATCTTTATGACGGTGGTGCCGATGATGATCTGTTTATTATTACTTCAAAAGACCATGGAGTTGATACACTAATAGGTGGAGTTGGAAGTGATACGGTTGATTTTAGTGGAATAAGTGGACTTACTACAAAAGGTTTGGAAATTACTCTAAATGGAAATGAAACAGTACAAGCAACACTAAATGATGAGGGTTCACATAGACTTACAGGTATAGAAAATATAATTGGTACTATATACGATGATACTATTCGAGGGGATTTAAATAATAATATTCTAAGTGGTTTTGGTGGTCATAATACACTTATAGGTGGTGCTGGAGATGATACACTAAAAGGTGGAACAGGGACAGATGTCGCTAGTTATGAAACATCTACAAGTGGTATAAAAGTAGATTTAACACAGATTAATTTTCAAGTTACAGATGATGGTCTTGGTGGAAGAGATAAGCTTAGTGGTATAGATACTATTGTAGGTAGTGATTATGCAGATACTTTCAAAGGTGGTGCAAATAGTGATACTTTTATTGGTGGTTTAGGAGATAACTGGTTTATAGGAAGTGCTGGAAATGACTATTTTGAAGGTGGTACAGGTAGTGATACTGTTGATTATAGTGCAGCAATTACAAATTTGGTTGTAGATATTAATGATGGTTCAAAATATATAAATTCATATTACGGAACAGATACGTTTAAAAACATTGATGGAATTGTAGGTGGAAGTGGAGATGATACATTAATAGGAAATAGTGGAAGAAACACTCTAATTGGTGGGAGTGGAAATGATACACTATTAGGTTATGGAGGAGATGACTATATTGATGGTGGAAGTGGAAGTGATTTTGTAAGTTTTGCTTACACTGCAAAAAATATTAAACTTGATTTAGCAATTACAGATGTACAAAATACAAATGATGGAAATTTAACAATAAAGAGTATTGAAAATATAACAGGTGGTGCTGGAAATGATATTATTTATGGAAATGATAGCGATAATACTTTAAGAGGTGGATATGGGAATGATACTCTTGTGGGAAGAGGAGGAAATAACTATCTAATTGGTGGATTAAATGGCTATCAAATAGCTCTTGGAGCTATTGTTGGGGGAGCTACTTATAGTTTTGCATTAGAAGGAAAAACTATAAGTTATGAAGCTAAAGCAGGAGATACAAAAGAAAGTGTACTAAAAGAGTTAGAAAATAGTTTTAATTCAAACAATATAACAAATAGTTATATAGTAAATGATGGTGAAAAATTATATATAGAGACAAATAGTATTATTAGTTCAAATACTAATCTAACAGCAAGTTCTGAAACATTTATTGATATTGTTGATTATAGTTCAAATCCATACAATGGTATAAAAGTAGATCTTACTAAAACAGTAGAACAAGTTTATGATAATGGTAACGGAGGACGTGATACTTTAATTGGTATTGAGCAGATTAAAGGTAGTAATTACGCAGATACTTTTATTGGTAGTAGTAGTAATGATACTATATATGGTGGGCTTGGAAATGATACTTTTAGAGGTTTGGGTGGAGATGACACTTTCTATGGTGAAGGTGGAGATGATTTATTTATAAGCTCATATAATGATGGAAATAATACTTATTATGGTGGTACAACTGATGAGATAAACGGGGATACTGTTGATTATAGCGGTATTACGGATAATCAGTATAAAGTTATAGGAGATTTAAGTAATAGTACTATAAGTGTTTATAATAGTTTAGGTGTTTTACAAAAAACTGATACTATTTATGATATAGAAAACTTAACAGGTGGAAGTGGAGATGATACATTAACAGGTAATGCAAGTAAAAACAGTATCAAAGGTGGAGATGGTAACGATACTATTTATGTAACAGCTGGTGGAGATAGATTGTTTGGTGAGGGTGGTAATGATACTTTTATTTTCCAAAGTGGAGTTGATGGTGTTGGTACAGTTATAGATGGGGGTACAGCTTCACAAACTACAGGCGATACAATAAATTATAGTGCTTTAACAGATAAAGTAAGTCTTAGGCTTATGGGTAGTAGTTATAGTAGTGTTACATTAGGAGCTGAATCTAATCATCATAGCATACGAAATATCAACAATGTGATTGGTTCTCAAGTAGATGATACTATTGAAGGTGATCTAGGAGACAATACTTTAGATGGTAATAGTGGTATTGATACTATTAGTTTTCAAAATTCAGGAGCTAAAGTTGTAGTAAATATAGGTAATGAGATAACTTTAGACTCAAATACATATACAGCTAATCAAGCAACAGGTACTACTATAGGTACAGATAAGATAATAAACTTTGAAAATATATTATCAGGAAGTGGAGATGATACTTTAATAGGTAGTAGTGGGTTAAACTATATATATGGTGGGCTTGGAAATGACTTTATATATGGTGGAGCTGGAGATGATAAATTATATGGGGAAGAGGGAAATGACACAATAGTTGGTGGAGTTGGTAATGATACTATTGATGGTGGAGAAGGGATTGATACTGTAAGTTATTTTGATTTTGATGCTTCAAGTGTTACTTTAAGTCTAAGAGGCTCTTCTTATGGTACAGCAACCGCAACATATAGTGGAGTATCTTACAATGATAGACTTTATAGCATAGAAAATGTAATAGGAAGTTCAGGTGATGATACTATTCAAGGGAATGAAGAGGATAATGTCCTTGATGGTGCTGGTGGAAAAAATACTGTAAGTTATAGTGAAGCAGCAGCAGGAGTAACTGTTGATTTAGGAATTACAACTGCTCAAAATACTGGAGATGGAAATGATACTTTACGAAATTTCTCTAATTTAACTGGTTCAAGTCAAGATGATATACTTAAAGGAAACAACAATTCTAATATTATTAAAGGTGGTAATGGAGCTGATATAATTTATGGTATTGGTGGGAGTAACTTTTTATATGGTGAGTCTGGAAATGATACTTTTATAGGAAAAGTTGCTGGAAGTGATTTTATAGATGGTGGAGCTGGAAGCAATAAAGTTGATTATAGTAGTTTAACTCAAGCAAATAGTATCACAGTAAATCTAGGGACAACTACAACTTTCAATGATGAAAATAGTGTATCTCAAACTGTATATCAGATTGGTATAAATGGTGGAGATAGTGATTATGTAAAAGATATCGCTATTTTTGAGGGAAGTGCTGGAAATGATATATTTACTGTAACAAATGGAACTTATGAGTTTATAGGTGGAAGTGGTGATGATACGTTTAACGGTACTAATTTTACTGGTGTTGTTATAAACGGTAGCAACCATACTATAGATTCAAGTGGTACTCAAGGTGCTATAAATGCTTATGCTACAAAAGGTGATACAGTAGATTATAGTAATGTTGCCGATAAAATAGTAGTTACGCTAGAAGCTGGAAGTGACCCTACTACTGTTCGAGTAGGTGGAGATACTACAAATCATACAATAAGAAATATAGAAAATATTTCTGGTTCTGGTGTAGATGATACAATAACTGGTAATAGTAGTAACAATACAATCTTAGGGGGAGCAGGAGATGATACAATAGATGGTGGCGGTGGAGCTGACTATCTTGATGGTGGAACTCATACTAATGGAGACACTGTATCATTTGCTAGTGTTGTAGGGGTAAATGGGATTAGTGTAAATATAGGTAGTAGTAACGTTACTATAGATAGCACTACATACAATGCAAATCGTGCGATAAGGGATGGGCAAACAAGTACTGTTGTAAATTTTGAGAATATTCAAGGCTCACAAAATAGTGATATTTTAATAGGTAGTGATATAGCAAATGTTATAAGAGGTGGTGATGGAGCTGATACTATTTATGGTGGTAGAGGTTCAAACTTCTTGTATGGTGATGCTGGAGCTGATAAGTTTATCATGGGTGGTTTTTTTGATGGAACTCCTACTGACCACGCGTATGTAAATCAAGTAGATGGTGGAGCTGGTGCTGATATACTTGATTATAGCAAAGTTACAACAGGTGCTATAAGTGTTACTTTAGATGGCGAAGAAGAGGTTAAGGTTACTATTTATAGCGATAATGCAAGTTCTACAGTAATAACAAATACTTACGATTTAGTAAAAAACATAAGAAATGTCATAGGAACAAGCGGTAACGACTCTGTCAAAGGTGACGGAAGTGCCAATGTATTAGAAGGTGGAGCTGGAGATGATATATTAGATGGTGGAGCTGGAGATGATACATTAATAGGTGGAGCTGGAGATGATACTCTTATTAGTGTAAGTGGAAACAATACTCTTGATGGTGGAACTAATAATAGTGGCGGAGATTGGGTATATTATAATCAAAAGCTTGTAGCTCTTAATCTAAATATGAAAAATTTAGATAGCAGTGGATATGCTATAGCAAATTTTGGTTCAGAAACTGATAAGTTGAAAGAGATAGAAAATATTAGAGGTACTATAAAAGCAGATTTTATAGGTGGAAATGATCAAAATAATACTTTAGATGCTTTTATGGGAGATGGAAATACTCTTATAGGAAGTGGTGGAGATGATGTACTTCTTGGAAGTATCGATGGAAATGATACCTTTAAAGCAGGGATTTTAAAATCAGATGGAAGTTTAATAGATGGAAATGATGGTAATAATACAATAGATGGAAAATTTGGTACAAATAATACCTTAGATTATAGTGCTTATGCAAGTGGAAGAACTATATCTGTAGATATGGGTGATTTAGATGGTACAGGTAATTCTACTGTAACAATTAGTGATGGCACTACTGATAAAATAAAAAATATTCAAAATATTATAGGTGGTGCTGGTAATGATACACTTGTAGGAGATGCAAATAATAATACTCTTAAAGGTGGGCTTGGAGATGATACTCTAGGTGGTGGAGCTGGTAATGACTACCTTGATGGTGAAGGTGGTAATAATACTGTTAGCTACTCTTATGTCTCTACTTCAAGCGGTGTTATTGTTGATTTAAAAAATGGTACTGGTGTGGTAGCAGTAGGTGATGAAGATACGTTGGTAAATATCCAAAATGTAATAGGTACAAAAAATTCAGACCTTATTAAAATGGGTACTGTTGCAGGTGCATTGGAGAGTATAGCAAATAGTATCGATGGTGGAGATGGAATTGATACTATAAGCTATGAGTATTATACTGCAAACTTGACTATCAATCTTGGAGCTGGTGCAGATGCAACTGGTGATAATGATGTACTTACTTCAATAGAAAATGCAATAGGTGGAAGCGGTGATGATACTTTTATATCTAATACAGCTGTAAGTAATATTTTTGATGGTGGAGCAGGAAGTGATACGGTTGATTATTCACATCTTACAAATAGTGCAAACAGTATAGTTGTTACATTGAATGGAAGCACTTTAGCAACTGTTAATATAGCAGGATTGGAAGACGATACTATCAAGAATATAGAAAATGTTACTGGTGGAGCTGGTAATGATACACTTGTAGGAGATGCAAATAATAATACTCTTAAAGGTGGAGCTGGAAATGATATTATCAAAGGTGTAGCTGGAGATAATCAGCTTCTAGGTGGAGCTGGAAATGATACTATTTATAGTGGTACAGGCGATGACCTTATTGATGGTGGAGATGGTGAAAATAGTGTACATTATGGTGAAGCTACAAGTGGAGTAACTGTTGATTTATCAAATTCATCGGCTCAAACAGTTGGTGGTGGTATGGGTGTGGATACACTTGTGAATATTCAAAATGTAGTAGGTTCGGCATATGATGACTTGTTTTATACAGATTACACAAAATCTAATAAATTTGATGGAGGAACAAATACAAATAGTGTAAATGGAGATACAGTAAGCTATGCAAATTTAAAAGCAGATTTGAATGGTTTAAATTATACAGGAGATGCTGTATTTGACAATATCTTTATGGATTTGGCTAATATAAATGGCGGTTATTCAAGTGTAGATATTAGAGATAATGATGGTAGTAATAATATAAGAGTTGTTGCAACAGATTATTTAAAAAATATCAAAAATATTATTTCAAGTAGTGGTAATGATACTCTTTATGGAGATGCTGGAGCAAACACACTTAAAGGTGGGCTTGGAGATGATACTTTAATGGGTAGAGGAGGAAATGACTACCTTGATGGTGAAGGTGGTAATAATACTGTTAGCTACTCTTATGTCTCTACTTCAAGCGGTGTTATTGTTGATTTAAAAAATGGTACTGGTGTGGTAGCAGTAGGTGATGAAGATACGTTGGTAAATATCCAAAATGTAATAGGTACAAAAAATTCAGACCTTATTAAAATGGGTACTGTTGCAGGTGCATTGGAGAGTATAGCAAATAGTATCGATGGTGGAGATGGAATTGATACTATAAGCTATGAGTATTATACTGCAAACTTGACTATCAATCTTGGAGCTGGTGCAGATGCAACTGGTGATAATGATGTACTTACTTCAATAGAAAATGCAATAGGTGGAAGCGGTGATGATACTTTTATATCTAATACAGCTGTAAGTAATATTTTTGATGGTGGAGCAGGAAGTGATACGGTTGATTATTCACATCTTACAAATAGTGCAAACAGTATAGTTGTTACATTGAATGGAAGCACTTTAGCAACTGTTAATATAGCAGGATTGGAAGACGATACTATCAAGAATATAGAAAATGTTACTGGTGGAGCTGGTAATGATACACTTGTAGGAGATGCAAATAATAATACTCTTAAAGGTGGAGCTGGAAACGATATAATCAAAGGTGTAGCAGGGAACAATAAGCTATATGGTGGGGATGGCAATGATACTATTTATAGTGGTACAGGCGATGACTATATTGATGGTGGAGATGGAATTGATACCGTTAATTATTCCGAAGCAATAGCTGCTGTTAATGTTGATTTAAGTCTTGAAACTGCTCAAAATATCGGTGGTGGTATGGGACAAGATACATTAATAAGTATTGAAAATGTAATAGGTAGTAACTTTGATGATACCTTTAAGTCACATTTTAGTAGAGATAATTATTTTGATGGATATGGTAGTGGTATAGCTGGAGATACTGTTGATTATAGTGGTATTTTAGTTGATGATAAGACACAAGATTTTGTAAGAATTGATTTAAGTAGTAAAAAAGGTACTATATTTATAGATGGTACACAAAGTGCTACTGATACATATAGATTGATACATAATATCACTGGAACAGCTGGAAATGATACTATCATAGGAGATGAACTTAATAATACTCTAAGAGGTGGAGCAGGAGATGATACTCTAGGTGGTGGAGCTGGTAATGACTATCTTGATGGAGGGCTTGGAAATAACACTGTAACTTATGCTTATAGTTCTAGTAGTATTGAAGTGGATTTCAAAATAGGGCTTGGATATGTGAGTGCTGGAGATAAAGATACTTTAGTAAATATTCAAAATGCTATTGGTGGAAGTAGCGGTGATATTTTTAAAATGGCAACAGGAGATATTGCAAATACTATAGATGGAAATAGTAGTAACGGCAATCTTGTAAGTTATGAGTATTATACAGCTGGAGTAACTGTAGATTTGGGTAGAACAGATGCTCAAACTGTTGTAACAGGAAGTAACGATATAGATACTCTTATAAATATCCAAAATATCAAAGGTGGTGAAGGTAACGATACTTTCCGTACAAACTTTGCAGTGTCAAATCAGTTTGATGGAAATAGTGGAAACAATACTATGGATTATAGCAATGCAAATGCTAGTCAAAAAATAGTTGTGACACTTGATGGTGCAAATTTTAAAGATGTTATTATAGGTAGTGGTGCAGTAGTAGATAGGGTTAAAAATATCCAAAATATTTACGGTGGAGCAGGAGATGATACTATTATAGGTGATGGTAATAGTAATATCTTAGATGGTGGAAGTGGAGATGACTTAATAAGTGGTATTACTGGACTTAATACTCTAAGAGGTGGAGCTGGAGCTGATACTATTTATGGTGGAACAGGCAATGATATAATAGACGGTGGAGTAGATAGTGATACTATTTATGCAAATGCTGGTGATAATATAATATATGGTGGAGATGATAGTGATACTATAATAAGTGGAACTGGAAACGATACTATTTACGGTGGATATGTTGATAGTTCAAGCATACATCAAGATAACAGTTTGCAAGATTGGGTAAGTTTTGAAAGTGCATTGGCAAATGTTACGGTAAATTTAAACTCTGCTACGGTTGGTACTTTTGCAGGAGCTACTGGATATGCTCAAAGTGCTGCTACAGGACTTGATAGCCTTTTTGGAATAGAAAATATTTTAGCAAGTGCAAATGATGATAATATAACTTTAAATGATACTACTGTAAATACAGTATATGGTGGAGCTGGAAGTGATACTATAAAAGTTGCAACTAATGGATATACTGGTGGTAATACAATAGATGGTTTTGGGGTTTCAGGTGTTGAAAATAGTAGCAATAGTGATACTATGGATTATAGTGTTTTAGGAGCAGGTCAAAATATTAACGTTAATCTAAATATAGTAGATGGAAGTGGTTTTTCAAATGTTACTTTTAATGGAGGTATAAATTCTGATAAGCTTAAAAATATAGAAAATATCATAGGAACAGCTGGAAATGACACTTTAATCGGAAAAGATGCAACCAACAACACTTTAATAGGTGGGGCTGGAAGTGACTTTTTAATGGGAAGAAGCGGAAACAACTATCTTGATGGAGGAGAAGGAAGTAGTGGAAACTTTGTTAGCTATGAATATGTGAATAATAGTGCTAATAAAGTAATAGTAAACCTTACAACTCAAACAGCAACTGTAGAGGGAAGTGGATACAACGATACTATACGAAACATTCAAAATGTTATTGGTGGAGCAGGAGCTGATACACTAACAGGAAGTAGTGCCTCAAATACTTTAATAGGTGGAACAGGTGCAGATAGATTTGTGATGATGGGTGAATTAGCAGATAGAGTTTATGCAGGAAGTATTACATTTAATTTAGATGGAAGCATAAATGATGCAAGTCATATAGATACAAATAATCAAGATACTATTGATTATAGTAATTATACAAATAGAGTTCAAATAGATCTTGCTAATGGCAATGCTAAAGTTGATTTGCTCAATAATAATTTTGCAAGTGGTACAAAAGATGATACTTTTTACGGTATAGATAATGCTATAGGAACTGCTCAAGCTGATACTATATATGGTGGAAGTGGAGTTAATACTATTTGGGCTGGAAGTGGAGCTGATACTATATATACAGGAAGTGGAGCTGATACTATTTATGGTGAAGCAGGAGATGATATTATTCATATGCAATCTGTTGCAAATAGTGTAGGAAACTTTGTAGATGGTGGAGCTGGATTTGATACAGTTTCTTATGATGGATTAGATGAGCGAGTGGTTATTAATATGCAAGGGGTTACAAATGTAGCTGTACAAGTTGGTAATACTACAAATCATCATACTATCACATCTATTGAAAATATTATTGGAACAGCACAAAATGATACTATCACAGGAAGTGAAGGGGTTAATACTTTTGTAGGTATGGATGGGAGTGATACTATATATGGAATAGGTGGAAATAATCTTATCTATGGAGGAACACAAGAGCGAAATTCTACTTCAACTTATGCTGATTTACTTGTAGGTGGTACGGGCGATGATACTATATATGGAGCAGCAGGAGCTGATGACTTAAGAGGTGGATTGGGCGATGATACTATTTATGGTGGAGCTGGAAATGATACTATAAGAAGTGGACTAGGAGAAGATACACTTTATGGTGAAGCTGGAAATGATATATTTGTATTTGAAGCAGCTGATAATATGACAAACTATGTATTTGGTGGTAATGAAACACATGATGACGGAACTCTTGATATGGTTGATTACACTCAAGCCATCAAAGGTCTTACTATTGATTTAGGTGGAAAAGTAGGAATAAAAGCTTCTGATGAAATAATTTATGATAATAAATTTATAAATACATACAATAATAACGGTTTTGCATATAGTGCAGACCAAGGGTTTAATTTACTTTATGGAATAGAGCAAGTTCGAGGAAGTGATTTAGAAGGCGATACAATAAGAGGAAATAGTGCCAATAACTCTATTTGGGGACAAGGTGGAGATGATACTATTTATGGAATTGCTGGAGATAATTATTTAGATGGTGGAACAAATAATGACTTAATCTTTGCAGGGCTTGGTTCTGATATTATGGTAGGTGGAAGTGGCGATGATATTTTCAAAACTTATTATGATGAAGACGGGGCTGATGCTACTGCGAAATTTGGTGGAGTGAATACTGTCTATGGGGGTACTTGGGATGGTACAACAGCAGAAAAAAGTGGAAGTGATACTATCGATTACCAAGTGATAGATAATGCTTACAATATATTTGCAGACTTAGATGAGACAGCAGGTACAGTACAAATAAGAACCAATGTTGAAACTCCAGTACTTCAAAAAACAGACGCTATTAGATATATAGACAATGCAATAGGTACAAGTGGAAATGATACATTTAGAGGAAATGCAAATTCAAATATTTTAAATGGGAGTGCTGGAAATAATACAGCTTTATACACAATCACAGCTTTAACAGCTGGAATAGTTGCCGATTTACAAGCAGGAGAAGTTGAAAAAACAACTATTAATGGTACAGTTAAAGATACCTTAATTAATATTCAAAATCTAGTTGGAAGCAATTTTGACGACTCATTTATTACAAAAATTGGTGAGTCAAATATTATAGATGGTGGAATACAAGGAATTAAGGGAGATACACTAGATTATAGTACAAATGGTGCTACAAGTATAGTGCTCGATTTAGATGTAACTCATACAACAGATGTATATGGTATTGGTGTTACAAATGATGGAACATATGCAAGTGTTTTAGTAAATGGTAATAGTTCGGCTATGGATAAAATCAAAAATATTGAAAATATCAAAGGAAGTGCTGGGCATGACACCATTTATGGAAATAATTCAAATAACACTATCTTTGGGATGAATGGAAATGACACTATCTATGGAATTGGTGGAGAAAACTATATCGATGGTGGAGCTGGAAATGATACTATTTATAGTGGTAGTGGAGCAGATCAGCTTTTTGGTGGAACTGGTAATGATACCTTTATAGGAGATACGGCGGCACATTTTGCAGGGGATGTGATAGATGGTGGAAATGAAACCGATGGAACTAATATCACAGGCAGAGGAAGTGATACGGTTGATTACTCTTTGATTGATACTTCTACTTGGACAGAAGATTATCACAGAGGAGTTTATGTTACTTTACTAGATGATGAGATATCTACTGTTACAATCAATGCAAATGTAAATAACGATGGATTAAATACTCATACTATAGTAAACATCGAAAATATAATAGGAACATCTCATAATGATTCAATAGAAGGCGATAGTGGAAACAATACTTTAATAGGTGGAGCTGGAGCTGATACTATAAGAGGAACTGCTGGAAATAATGTTATTTATGGAGATAATAAAGATGGTAGTGAAACTAATATTGCTTCAAATAATGATCTAATTTATGCAGGAACAGGTGACGATACGATATATGCAGGTGGTGGAGATGATACTATACATACAGCACTTGGAAGCGATACTATATATGGTGGACATGGAGATGATACTATATATGGTGGAGTTGGTAGTAACAAAATATATGGTGGAAATTATATTACAGCAACTCAGTCACATGCTGATAGTGGAAATGATACTGTAAGTTATGAGCTTATTTCAGGAAGTGGAGTTATTGTTAGACTTAACTCTAATCTTGCAATAGTTAGTGCAACTGGAAATGCAGATGTACTTTTTGGAATAGAAAATGTTATCGGTACTGCTATGGCTGATGAGATAGTTGGAAGTGATGTTGCAAATACATTAATTGGTGGAGCTGGAAACGATACTATTAATGGTTTAGGTGGGAATAATAGACTAGAAGGTGGAGCAGATAATGACACACTTATTTCAGGAAGTGGAAACAACTATCTTGATGGTGGAACAGGAAGTGATACAGTTGATTATAGCTATTTAACTGGGGCTGATTTTGGAGATGATGATACAACAGCTGGTTTAGTAAATGGTGTTTATTACAGTGGTATCAAAGTTGATTTAACAAATAGTGCAGCACAAAGAATTCATACAAATTATGGAACAGATACTATTTTAAATATTGAAAATGTAATTGGTTCAACAAAAAGTGATTATATTGTTGGAAATGATGAAAACAATATTTTAGATGGAAAAGGTGGGAATGATTATTTTGTATTAGGAAAAGGTATTGATACAATTTTAGGAGACATAGGAAATGATACTATTGCATTTAGTGATTATGCTTCAAGAACTACTGGAGTTATTGTAGATTTAAGTAAAAACCAAACTTATGGAAGTTTAGATACTTATAGAGTTATAAATGATGGATTTGGAAATGCTAAATATCTTGATAGCATTGAAAATGTAATTGGTACAAAGTACGATGATACAATTTTTGGAAACAGTGACTCTAACACACTTATAGGTGGAGAAGGAAATGATACTTTAAAAGGTGGATTAGGAGCTGATGTACTTGATGGTGGAATTGGTCAAGATTGGGCATATTTTGATGATATTGTAGTATCAGGTGTAAATATTGTTTTAGATACAGATGGAAATAGTGCAAATGGAAGTTCTGGAACAGCTAATATTACAGGATATACTACAACACTTATTGAAATTGAGCATATTAAAGCCACAGCTCTTGCAGATATTATAAAAGGTGATGATAATACAAACTCAATTTTAGCAGGTAGTGGAAATGATACAATTTTTGCTTCAAAAGGTGGAGACTATATAGATGGTGGAGAGGGGAGCGATTTATTATATTTTAGTGCAACAATTAGTGCAGATTCAGTTCTTCCTTATTCGGGGATTAAAGTAGATTTAGGACAAACAGGTACTCAAAGAGTTCACGACTATTATGGAGAGATGACAATCCTTGGAATAGAAAATATTCAAGGAAGTAACCTAAATGATTACATAAAAGGGAATGGACAAAATAATACACTTTGGGGTGGAGCTGGAGATGATGTTTTAGATGGAGTTAGTGCCAATAATATCTTAGTAGGTGGAATAGGAAGTGATACTTTTAGGGGAGGAACAGGAGATAATATAATTTATGGAGAATCTTATTCAAGTTTAGGTGGAGCAGGAATAGAAACAGATACTTCTTCAAGAGATTTAATAGATTTTAGCAATGCAGGAGTTCCAGTAACACTTAATTTAAGTGATTCTACTACTATAAATTATTTTAATGGAACAACTCTTTCTCTTGAAGCTCAAACTTCTATTGGATATGGAAAAAATAAGATTTACAATGTTGAAGATGCTCTTGGTGGAAGTGGTGCTGATACATTAATTGGAAGTAATATCGCTAATATAATTGATGGTGGCGCTAATAATGATATTATTTTTGGTTTTGGTGGAGTTGGAAATACCTTAATAGGTGGAACTGGAAATGATACTATCATGGGTCTTCTTGGTGGAGATAAAATCTATGGAGGAACTTTTGATGGAACAACAGCTACAAAAGCTGGAAATGACTGGGTAGATTATAGTTATATTACAGATACAAGAGCTATAAATGTTGATTTAGGGGCTACTTCAAATCAGGTAACTCAAATAGGAACACCAACAAATGCTGATATATTGACTCATATAGAAAATGTTGTAGGGACAAAAAATAATGATATTTTAAAAGGAGATGATGACTTCAATATTGTTAATTCTCTTTTAGGATATAAAGGTGATGATAGTTTCATTGTTTCAAAAGGAAAAGATTATATAGATGGTGGAGACGGATTTAACACTATGGATTATAGTAGTGTTAATATGACAGATGGTGGAAATAGAGTAGTTGTTGATTTAGGATTAGAAAAAGCCTTAGATAATGGATATCAAAATGCAACTGTTGCTGTGGAAGATATATTAAAAAATATTCAAAGAGTAATAGGAACTTCTGGAGATGATACCCTTTATGGTAACTCTTATGCGAATGTATTCATAGGTGGAGATGGTAATGACTATATAGATGGTAGAGAAGGCAATGATACAATTTATGGAACATCTGGAAATAATCAACTTTTTGGAAGTGCTGGAGCTGATACTATTTATGGCGGTACAGGAAATGATACACTAAGTGGTGGAGCAGATAATGATATATTAGATGGAAGTTTAGGAGGAAATAACACATATATTGGTGGAACAGGTGATGATACTATTTATGGTGGTGCGGGAAGAGATACTCTTTATTATGCATCTAGTGAGTCAGGTATTACAGTGACATTACACCCAATTGGTACAGATGGCACAATAGTTAGTTCAACGGACGGTACTGATAGTTTAAAAACGCATTTTGAGGTATTGATAGCTACAAGCTATAAAGATATAATTGATTTAAGACTTGCTTCATCTGGTAGTACAATTTTAGGATATGGTGGAAACGACACTATATATTCAAGTATTGGATATGGTGATACTATATATGGTGGAGATGGAAATGATATTTTCTTTGCAAATGGTGGAAATAATATCTATTATGGTGGAAATGCAATTTTAGATGTAAATGGAGATATAAGTGGAAGCAATTCAAGTGGAACAGATACAATTAATTATAGTTTATCAACTGGAAGTGTTAATGTAAATTTAACTAATAATGAAGCTAGTTCAAATGGTTTTGGTGGAAGAGATGATATTTATAATATTGCAAATATAATAGGTTCAAATCAAAATGATATATTAAAAGGTAACGCTGGTATAAATAAGATTTTAGCTGAAAATGGTGATGATTGGATTATAGCAACAGCTGGAAATGATGAAATATCAGGTGGAAATCATACTCAAATAGATGGTTCACAAGGAAGTGGAGTTGCAAAAGATGGTAGTGGAGATTGGCTTAGTTTTCAAGAAGTAGCAAATGGAGTTGATGCAACTATGAGTGCAAACTCTATTACTTTTGGTGGATATACTCCAAATATTAAAGAGATAGAAAATCTTTTTGGTTCATCGTATAGTGATATTCTAAGAGGAGATAATACAAATAATACTCTTCATGGATACGATGGAGATGATGTTATTTATGGAACAGCTGGAAATAATTTCCTAATTGGTGGAAAGGGAGATGATACTCTTCACGGTGGTTCTGGTGTTGATAAATACGATGGAGGAGATGTTTCTATTGGAACATTTTATACTTCAAGTGGAATTCATGGAAACAACACTATTAGCTTTTATTATGCTCCAAAGGGTATAAATATTGATTTAGGATTTGTAAATAATGATGCTATATTGAGCGATGGAACAATAGGACGAGTAATAAATGATGGTTACGATAACGTTGAAACATATGTAAGAAATATTAACAATATTATAGGAACATTAGATTATAGTGATATTTTAAAAGGAAATAGTGATAAAAATATTATAAATGGTCTTGGAGGTCATGATACTATTTATGGTATTGGTGGAGAAAATACTCTTTATGGAGGTACAGGAAATGACACTATTTATACAGCAACTTCAAAAGTAGCAGGACAAAGAGGAGATGTTGTTTATGGTGGACAAGGTACAGATACTTTAGTAGGTTCTTTTAATAAAGACTTTTTAATAGGTGGAGAAGAAGAAAATAATGCTGATGTTGAAACAGATTGGATTGATTATAGCAATCTAGTTTTAGGAGCAAATGATTATGGAATTAGTGTTAATTTAGAGCAAACTACTAATTTTACAGATGCTGTAGATAGAGCTTATTTAAATGGTAACTACTCACAAGTATTTAGACTTGATACGAATGGAACAGATACATTAAACTTTGATTATATATCACAAATTGAGAATATTAGAGGGACAAACGGTATTGATTTACTTATGGGTAAACATGGAGAAAATAACTCAATTATGGCGGGTGCTGGAAATGATACTATTTTCTTAAGTACAGGAATTAATCATATAGATGGTGAAGCTGGAAGCAACTGGATAAGCCTAGAAAATATGAGTGGAGCTATTTCTAACTTTGACCTTGCAAACAACAATGCAGGAGATAGTAAAGTATACAATATAGAAAACGTACTTGACTTTAATGGTAACAGAGGTCAGACTGTATGGGGAAGTAGTGCTAATAATACGTTTATAATGTATGGTGGTAATGACCATGTATTAGGACGTGATGGAAATGACGTGTATGATTTGGGTGATGGAGATGACAGAGCTGCAAATAACTATGGTAGTGATACTCTAATAGGTGGTGCAGGTCAAGATACTATTGATATGTATAATAACCTTGGAGCAAATCAAGGTGCAAAGGTAATATTTAATTCTATTGAGGCAAGCGATTATAACTCTTTAGCAACAGGAATAGGTCCATTAGCTCTATCAAATCAAACAGTAGTAATAGAGACTAAAACTATAAATGGTCTTGCAACTTTATCTGATGGAAGCCATAATTTTTATAGAATTACAGATGGTAGAGGAAGTTATGACTATCTATACCAAGATGGTACAAACCCAGATTTTGAGCGATTTTTAATGACAAATTATGCAGATATTTTTGTAGGTTCAAATAACAGTGATACAGTTAATGGATATGGTGGTAACGATACTATCTGGGCTATGGGTGGAAATGATACAGTTTATGGTGGAGATGGAAGAGATACTATCTTTGGAGTTAGTGGAAATAACAGACTAGAAGGTGGAGCAGATAATGATTTAATCTTTGGTGGAACAGGCAATGATAATATTTATGGTGAAGCTGGAGATGATACTATTTATGGAAAAAGTGGAAATAATTCTTTATATGGTGGAGATAATGATGATATTATTTATGCAGGAAAAGGATTAGATACTATTGATGGTGGAGATGGAATTGATACTTTAAGATTTGATGGTGCAGAACAAAGAGTAGTTGTAAACCTAGGAGCCGATACTTTAACTTATGATACAACTCAAACACTGGATACTAATAGATTTATAAATAGTTGGAAAAATGGCGGAGATAATCAAGTAGGAACAGCAACAAATATTGAAAATGTTGATGGAACAAACTTTGATGATACTATAAGAGGAAATGACTTACGAAATATTATTAAAACAGGAAGTGGTGATGATTATATAATTGCTAGTTTAGGAAATGATGAAATTCATGGCGGAGATCATACAGCCAATAAAGGTGATTGGGTTGATTTTAGTTTTATAACAACACAAGCAGGAGTTAAAGTAGATATTTTAACTCAAAACAATGCAACTTTTAATTCAAATGGTACTGACTACAATCAAACACTTTTTGGAATTGAAAATATCATAGGAACAGCACAAGATGATCATATAAAAGGAAGCGATGCTATTAACAATACTTTAATTGGTGGAGCTGGAAATGATAAAATATATGGAGTAGGCGGAGCTAATAGTCTTTATGGTGGAGTTGGAGATGATACTATTTATAGTGGAATTGGAAATGACTATATCGATGGTGGTGCTGGTAATAATACAGTAGATTACACAGATAGACATAGTTCTTCTAATGTAAGAGTAAATTTAAGTAACACTTCCCAAACACACAATAGTGGAATAGCAACAGACGCTATGACAGGAGCTACATCTGGTATGAAAGATACTTTAGTAGATATTCAAAATGTTAATACAGGTGGAGGAGATGATACTATTTGGGGAAATAGTGGAACTAATATTATAAACTCAGGTGCTGGAAATGATGTAATTTATGGTATCGGTGGAAATAATACTATATATGCAGGAAGTGCAGCTGATACTATATATGGTGGTACAGGAGTAGATAGTATATTTGGGGAAGAGGGGAATGACTATATTTATGCCAGTGCTGGATCTGATATTATTGATGGTGGAGCTAATAGTGATCTAGTAGATTATAGTGCTAGTTCTACAGGAATTAATTTAACATTGCTTGATAGTGGAGCAACAGTTAATGTTTCTCATAATATTGGTGGAGTTGCAAGTGATAGCTTAACTAATATTGAAGGAATAAAAGGTTCAAAAACTGCTTCTAATACTTTAATCGGTAATAATATGAATAACACTTTAATAGGTGGAGATTTAACAGATACTATCAAAGGGGTAAGTGGAAATAACTATTTAGATGGTGGAGCTGGAAATGATACAATATTTGCAGGAACGGGAAGTGATACTATAGATGGTGGAGCTGGAAATGATGATTGGTTATATTACACAGATTTAGCTTCAACAAATGTATCTGTAAATTTAAGAAATAATACAGCAACATATGGTTCTTCAACAGATTCTATTACAGCAATTGAACATTTAAAAATGGGTAACGGTACAAATACGGTACAAGGTAACTCTTATGCAAATAGTTTTATCGGTGGAACTGGAACAGATACATTAAGCTATAGCGAAGCTGCTAGTGGAGTAACTGTAAATGTGACAAGTGCTGGTGCTGGTACTTCTAGCGGTGATGGTGCGGATGTGTTCACTGGTTTTGAAAATTATACTTTATCTGGTAATGCTGACATAATCAATTTAGGTGTAGTACATAATGGTTCTATTATCAATGGTGGAACAGGAATAGATACTGCTAGTTATGCAAATGTAGCTACAGCTTTAACGGTGACAGTGGCTAATGGAAACACAAGTGCAATAGTAAACGATGGTACTAATTCTAATACATTACAAAGTATAGAAAAAATTATTGGTGGAGATGGAAATGATACTTTTATAGTTTCAGATGTAACGGGAATAAATACTCTTGATGGAGATGGTGGAAATAATACTTTACAATTAAGTGGTAATGTTGATTTATCTTCTGTAACTTTATTAAATTTCCAAAATTTAGAAATTTCAAATGGAGATATATTAACTGTAAATGCAGTTGATTTATCTGGAAAAACTATGAATATTAATATGCTAGGAACTGGAAGCTTAATAATAGTTTCTGATGGAAGTAATCATAACTTTAGTAATATTTCTGTTACAAAAGGAACAGGTACAGTAACTCTTGATGTAAATATAAATAAAGATATTAGTAATTCAAATATAAATAATATTATTGATAGATTTGATGTAGCAAATGGTTCTACATTAACATTAAGTTACTCACAATTCAATGGACATACAGGAGTAGGTACAGGAACATTAAAACTTTCTGATACAAGTTTAACAGGTACTCAAATAAAATCTGTAAATGATGCAAGTACTAATTCAATAGATTTATCAAATGTTACTACTATTTCTACAGCTACAATGGCAGAAATGTTAGAAATAGTAAATAATACAGGAGCAACATTCACAACAGCAACAAATTATGCAGTAAGCATAAGTGATACTTCAAGTGCTGCAAATGTAAATATCGTAGCAGGTGATACGACAGGTGTGGTAACAGCAACAGTAAGTTCAGATACAGCATCAAATTTAAATAGTGCTTTAACAAATGCAACAGCAACAGATGCTTTAAAATTAATTATAACTGATACAAGTTTAAGCTCATTAACAAATTTATTAGCTCTTGATACAAAAACAAGTTTGGCAGTAAATGCATCAAGTATAACATCAATAACAGAAACATATGCAAATTTAAATACAGCATATTCATCAGCTGGAATAAGTGGACTTGGAAATGAAGCAGTAACAATTACAGATACACAAAGTGCTACAAATGTAAATACAATACTTGGTAAAACAACAGGAGTAGTAACAGCAACAGTAGGTACAGATACAGCATCAAATTTAAATAGTGCTTTAACAAATGCAACATCAACAGATGCTTTAACACTAACTGTAAATGGAGCAACAGCGACAGCTTCTGATTTAATATCACTTGATGGAAAAACAAATATAGCAATAAGTGTAACAGCAACATCAGTAAGTGGTACCTTTACAGATTTAAATAATATTTATGTAACAAATGTGAGTAATTATTCAAATCTTGGTGATGAAAATATAACAATTACAGATACACAAAGTGCTACAAATGTAAATACAATACTTGGTAAAACAACAGGAGTAGTAACAGCAATAGTAAGTGCAGATACAGCATCAAATTTAAATAGTGCTTTAACAAATGCAACATCAGCAGATGCTTTAACATTAACTATAACTGATACAAGTTTAAGCTCATTAACAAATTTATTAGCTCTTGATACAAAAACAAGTTTGGCAGTAAATGCATCAAGTATAACATCAATAACAGAAACATATGCAAATTTAAATACAGCATATTCATCAGCTGGAATAAGTGGACTTGGAAATGAAGCTGTAACAATTACAGATACACAAAGTGCTACAAATGTAAATACAATACTTGGTAAAACAACAGGAGTAGTAACAGCAATAGTAAGTGCAGATACAGCATCAAATTTAAATAGTGCTTTAACAAATGCAACATCAACAGATGCTTTAACACTAACTGTAAGTGCAGGAAGTGTTGAAGCTAAACATTTAACTGAATTAGATAATAAAACATCAGTTGCTATAAATGCAGCTGCAGTTACATCACTAATAGGAACAGCATCAGAAATAGAAACTGCATACACAGCAAATAGTGCTGGAACAATAAGTGGATTAGGAGATGAAAATATATTTATCTCCAATACAGGAACGATAGCTTCATCACAAATAACTTCTTTAGATGCAGTAACTACAGGAACTTTAACATTAAATGGTGCTGGTTCATTAACACTCACAACTATAGCAGGAGAAACCCTAGACTTAAGTGGAATTACAAATAGTTTAAGTGGAACATTAACTATTAATGATAGCATTGGAGATAATAATATAGAAGGAACATCTGCAAACGATACATTAACTCTTTCATCAGGAAATGATACAATTAATCTTGGAGCTGGAGATGATACTATAAATGTAACAAATATGAGTGACTTAACAAGTGCAGATATTATTACAGATACAAGTGGAATAGATACTTTAAATATAAATGGAAGTGGAACTATTGCTAGTAGTGATTTTAATGTATCTGGATTTGAATACCTTAATTTATCAACAGAAGCAGATGTAGTTACATTTACAGATAAGTCAAGTTTTGATACTTTTAAATCAAAGTTTTCATCAGCTATTGATACAAAAGGTGGAGATGATGAGTTTAAATTCTCTTCAGCTATTACAGAGGATTTAGATTTTAGTAATATTAATAATTTAGAAAAATTAAGCTTTAGTGAAAATGATGATATTGTAACTTTTGGAAGTGATGAGTTTAATGCAGGAATAAAAACACTTGATTTAGGTAATGGTCAAAATAAAGCATACTTAGAAGCAGATACAACTTCATCTGTTCAAGTAAATGGAGGTGCAAACAGTGATGAGTTTGTGCTTGATTTTACTAGAATTGAACAAGGAGATTATAAAGTAGATGGTGGAGCAGGAACAGATACTATTACTCTAAGTGGATATGATAATGAAAATGCTACAAACACTAATATATTTAAAGAAGCTTTCACAAATATGGAAGAGTTAAATTTAGAAGGAACAGGAATATTTAATATTGATGCTGAAGTTATTAATAGCTGGAGAGATACAAATACATCTATATTTAAAATTACTAATTCAAGTGATAATACATTGAATATTTCAACAAATAATGAAAATTATAAGTGGAAGAATAGTAATGATTCAACTTGGCAAGATAGTGATATGACAAATTTGGGTGCAGGAAGTTATAATATAAGCATAGTAGATGGAAGTGAGACAACAACCTTTACATTAGAAGTAGTGTAAATTGCAAGAAAATTCTGATTAAAGTTAGAGTTTTCTATGGTATTAATTCTAAGATAATTAAAACAAAAAAGGATAAAAATGTATAAAAACATAGAGATATTAGATAAAGAAAAATCAAAAGAGTTAAAATTTGATAATGTAGATACAACACAAATAGCTAAAAATGTTGGACTTATTCCTCTTGGATTTAGTGAAGTTTGGTATGCTAGTCATAGCTGTGCTGTTATTATTAGCTCAGGAGAAAATGCAGAGTTCTTAGCATTTACAGGAATTACACCTGAAATATCTATTTTTAATAAATCAGATATTTATATACCTGCATTTATAAGAGCTTATCCTTTTTTAAATGTTGAAGTAAGAGATGATAAAGAACAATTAAATAGTGTAATTGCATTTGATAATAATAGTGATTTTGTATCAGAAGATAAAGAGTTTGATATTTTTGATGAAGATAAAAATTTAACTAAAGAGGCTTTGGCTAAAGTTGAATTAGTAAGAGAATTAAATCGACAAAGAGATATTTCAAAAAAAATTATTGCTGAATTAAAATCAAATGATTTATTAATAAAGAAAGAGTTAAAAATTAATATTAATAATGAAGAAAAAACTATTTTAAGTGAATTTTATATTATAGATATTCATAAATTAGTACAATTAGATGATGAAACTATAGCATCTTGGGCAAGAAAAGGTTGGATGGGTATTTTAGATGCTCACTTAAAATCTATTCCAAATTTTGAAAAAATATTAAGATTAAATTTTAAGTAATGGTATTAGAGAACAGATTTAATAAGTTAATAGAAGCAAGATATGGAACTATTTTATACAATAAGAATGATATCTATATTGGAAAATCAATAGAAAAGTATGGAGAGTTTTCATATCTTGAAGCAAAAATATTTGAACAAATTTGTAAAGCTGGAGATGTTGTAATAGAAGTTGGAGCAAATATAGGAGCACATACTCTCTATCTTTCAAAACTTGTGGGTAATGGTTTTGTATTTGCATTTGAACCTCAAAGATTGATTTTCCAAAATTTATGTGCAAATCTTGCACTAAATAGTATTTCGAATGTATTTGCATATCAAGAAGCAGTTAGTAATGAAAATGGAACTATAATAATTCCTGAATGTAATTTTAAAGAAAATAATAATTTTGGTGGAATAAATATTGAAAATACTAAAAATGGAACAACCGTAAATAAACAAAAATTAGATAATTTTTTGAATAAAATAAATAGATTGAAATTATTAAAAATAGATGTTGAAGGTATGGAAATATTAGTAATAAAAGGTGCAAAAGAGTTGATTGACAAATTTAGACCAATTATTTACGTTGAAAACGATAGGCAAGAACACTCTAAAGAGTTAATTGAGTTATTATGGAGCTTGGATTATAAAATGTATTGGCATTTGCCAAAGCTTTACAATAAAAGTAATTTTTTTTGTCAAGAAGAAAATATTTTTGGAAATATTGTTTCAGTGAATATGTTTTGTATTCATAAAGATTTAGATATTAAAGTTATTGATATGGTTGAAGTTTTAGATTCTAGTTTTCATCCAATGAAGAGATAATATTGATTAAATTTGATATAATAATTGCATTTTAATAATTTTAAGGTTGAAGTATGACTCAAGAAGAAAAAAAACTTTCTGAACAAGCAATTGAATTTTTTAAAAAGAAAGATTATGATAAATCAAAATCTCTATATGAAGAGATTTTAAAAACAAACCCTAAAATTTCATTTATTTATGGAAATTTAGGAGTTATTTTTAAAATTAAAGGAGATATTAATAGAGCTATAAAATGTTACATAGAAGCTATAAAATTAGACCCAAAAAATATACCGATTTATAACAATTTAGCAAATGCTTTTAAAGAGATAAAAAATTATAAAATGGCTTTGCAAGTATATTCGGATATTTTAAAGATAAATCCAAATGATTTTAATACTTTTAATAATATAGGAATAATTTTTGAATTAATAGGGGATAATAATAAAGCTATAGAGGCTTATAAACAAGCTGTTAGGATAAACCCAAATCATGCAAAATCTATAAATAATATAGGTGTTGTTTTATATAAACAAAAAAGATATAAAGAATCAGCTCAGATTTTTGAAATTGCTTTACAAGTTGATGAAAACTATTTTGAAGTATATAGCAATAAAGGTGCAGCTTATAACAAAGCAAAAGAGTATGACAAAGCAATAGAATCTTTAGAAATGGCTATTCTTAAAATGCCAAATCATGGTGGAGCCTACACGAATTTAGGAAATGTATACAATAAGCTACATGATTATGAAAAAGCTTCAAAACTGCACGAGAAATCAATAGAATTAGAACCTAATGGTTCAAATGCATATAGTAACTTAGGTACTTCATATAAATATTTGGGATTATCAAATAAGGCTATCTCTTCATATAAAAAAGCAATTGAATTAGATCCAAATTTTGTAAATGCTCATTTTGATTTAGCAACGATGTATTTAGCAATGGAAGATTTTGAAAACGGATGGAAAGAGTATGAATGGAGATTTAAAAAAGATGAGATGATTCCACATATAATAAGACATAAAGATATTTTTTCAAAACCACTTTTTACAGGTGCTGAGGATATTAAAGGTAAAGTTTTATTGCTTCATTCAGAACAGGGATACGGAGATAGTATTCAATTTATAAGATTTTTACCTCAAATAAAAGAGAAATTTGGATGTAAAATAGCAGTAAAATGTAGAGAAGGTTTAAAAGAATTATTTCAAACAATGTCAGAAATAGATGTGATTGCTGATAGAAACGAAGCAACACCTCAATTTGATTATCAACTATCTATTATGAGTATGCCATTTGTTTTAGGAATGAAAAGTATTAATGATTTACCAAAACGAATTCCTTATCTTAAATCAACTTCTTATAAAGAATTAGAAATCAAAAAAGAAAAAGGAAAAATTAATATTGGAATTTGCTGGAGTGCATCAGTTACAGGTGAAAGTTATGAAGGAAAAGTTTTTGATTTAAAATTTTTTGAGCCACTTATGAATAATCCAAAAATAAATCTTTATTCTTTACAAGTGGGTGAGGGAAGTGAAGATATTAAAAAACTTGGATATGAAGATAAAATTATTGATTTAACTTCTAGTCTTACAGATTTTTCAAAAACATCATGTTTAATTGATAATTTAGACTTGATAATATCTTCAGATACAGCAGTTGCACATCTTGCAGGTGCTTTAAATAAAGAAGTTTGGATTCCTTTACAAAAAATTCCAGATTGGAGATGGACGAATAAGGGAGAGCTTACAAAATGGTATCCAAGTGCAAAACTATTTAGACAAAAAACAGCAAGAGTTTGGGATGGGGTGTTTCAATCTATATATGCGAAACTTTCAAAAAAATATAAAATAAGAGTTAGTTAAGAGGTCAATTTTTGCAAGAACAAGAAAAAAATGTAGAGCAAGGAGATCCAGTATTTGAAGATAACAATTTAAATAGAGATGAATACCCCTTGTTATTTGCACTAAAGAATATTTTAGATTTTTATTTTGGAGAAATATCTTTAAATACAATTATTAGTTTTAGTGCAAAATCAAATCAAGGTTTTACCCCAGAACTAGCAATTGACATTGTTAGAGAAGTAGGTCTTACAGCAGTTGCTAGAGATATAAAAGCTTTAGATATTCCAAACCATTTTTTGCCTTGTATTATTTTTGATGATAGTAATATACCATATGTCTTAAAGAAAAAAGGAAAAGAATGCTTTTTGTATGATCCTATTAAAAATGAAGAGATAAGAAAAGATAATAATTATTTAAAAAATTTTAAAAAAGCTATTTTAGTATTTAGGGATCCTAAAAAAGAAAAAATGTTAGATGAAATAAAAGATAAAGATTGGTTTTGGAATCCTGTAAAAAAATTTCGTAAATCATATATAGAAATAGGTATTTTAACTTTTTTTATTAATATTTTTGCCCTTGCACTTCCATTGTTTTCAATGAGTGTTTATGATAGGGTTGTTCCAAACAATGCAACAGAAACACTTTTTGTATTAGCTGTTGGTGTTGTTATTATACTTTTATTTGATATATTCTTCAAAAGTGTTAGAAATTATATAATTGAAAAAGTAGGAAAGGAGTTAGGAGTTTATTTAGAAGAAGAACTTTTAAAAAGGGTTTTAAGTATTCAATCTCAATATGATGTTATGTTAGTTGGAACAAAAGCAAATCTTTTTAGAGAGTTAGCTTTGATTAAAGATTTTTTTGCTACAAAATCTGTTGTACAAGTAGTAGATTTTCCATTTTTCTTTTTAGCGGTTACTGTAATATTTATTATCTCACCAATGATAGCACTAGTACCTTTATTGGTTGCAATTTTAGTATTAATATTTAATTTTGCTATGCAAGTACCAATTTCAAATTTAAGCAAAAAAAATATTGAAAATATTCAAGCAAAGCACTCTTTTCTGGTTGAAACAATTCAAGGAAGTGAAATGATAAAACTTTCAAACGCTCGTTCTACAAAGCTTTTTAATTGGAGAAATATTATTGCTTTAACAGATTCTGTAACTCATAAAATACAATCTTTAAATGTATTTTCTATGAATCTTTCACAAACAATTATTCAATTTGTTACACTTCTGGTTATTTTTGTTGGAGTATTTGAGATAGCAAACAAAAACTTATCAGTTGGTGGATTAATTGCTGTTACAATTTTAGCTAGCAGGGCAATGGTTCCTGTAATTCAAGTTTCAATGACTGTTATAAAATTAAAAGAGATAAAAGAATCTTTAAATAATATAAATGATTTTTGGCATTTACCGCTAGAAAATGATAAAAATATTGAAATAGGTTTGGGTGAAATAAAAGGAAATATTGAGTTTAAAAATGTTGATTTTTATTATAAAAATAGTAAATACCCATCTTTAGATAATTGTAATATTAAAATAAAAGAAGGCGAAAAAGTAGGTATTATTGGACAAACAGGTGCTGGTAAAAGTACTTTTTTACGAATTTTAACAGGACTTGATGCACCTACAAAAGGTTCAGTTTATCTAGATGATCATGAAATATCAACTATTCATCCAATTGAAATTAGACAAAATATTGGTGTAATGCCTCAAGAACCTTTTTTATTTTCAGGAACACTAAAAGAAAATATTGAATTAGCAACACCTGTTAGCAAAAAAAAGCTTATGGAATTAATAAAAATTACTGGATTAGAGGATTTAGTTAAAAAGTCAGGACAAGGTGATGGATTGCAAGTTGGTGAAAGAGGTTCTAATTTATCTGTTGGTCAAAGACATTTAGTAGCATTAGCAAGAGCTTTATTAAATAATCCTCCCATCTTAATTTTAGATGAGCCAACAACAGGACTCGATGTTGGACTTGAAAAAACTTTAATATCGCATATGAAACAAGTATTAGAAAATAAAACATTGATAGTTATTACTCATAGATTTGCAGCATTAGATTTAGTGGATAGAATAATTGTTTTAAATCAAGGAAAAGTAGTTGCTGATGGACCTAAAAATTTAGTTTTAGCATCACTTCAAGAAAAGAGATAGTATGGATAATAGGTTATTTGAAGAAAAAGATTGGAACTACTATACCACAGTAATTCCAATTATGCTATTTGTTATTATTTTTTTATTATGGGCTGCTTTTACCAAAATAGATGAAACTATAAAAGGAACTGGTAAAGTTGTTCCTTCTGGACAAACAAAAGTTATACAAAATCTAGAGGGAGGAATAGTATCTGCTATTTTATTAAATGAAGGAGATAGTGTAAAAAAAGGTGACACTATTTACAACCTTTCAAATGCATTTTTTAGTGCTGATTCAATTACAAAAGAGATAGATTTATTGACTTTTCAAGTAATTCTAATTAGATTAGAATCATTAATAGAAAATAAAACTGTTGTTGATTTCCCAGAAAACTTAAAACAAAAAATTCCTGAAATTGTAGAAAATGAAACAAAAATATTTTATGAAGAGTTGGAAAATAATCAAAGAAAGATTGAAATTGCTAGAGACCAATTTAATCAAAAAGTTTATAAATTAAAAGAGGCTAAAATTAGATTTAATAATCTTAATATTGAGTTAAATTTAGCTATGGAAAATATGAAAATTTTAGATGAACTATTAAATAAAAAAGTAGCTTCAAAAAAAGAGTATATAGCTGAATTGTCAAAAAAGCAAAGTATTGTAACACAAATTGAAGAGACTAAAAATATCATTCCTATATTACAAGAAGAACTTGAAGAAGCAAGAAAAAAAATAGCTTCTGCTGAATCTGAAAATAAAAGTAAGTTATTAAACAAATATACGGAAGTTAAAACAGAAATAAATAAACTTGTAGAAAAAAATAAAGCTAATGCAGATAGAGAACAAAGAAAATCTGTAGTTTCCCCTGTAAATGGAATAATAAACAAGCTCTATTTTTACACAGAAGGTGGGATAGTAAAACCCGGAGATAAACTAGCAGAGATTACCCCAATAGAGGATAATTTGACAATTGAAGCTAAGATAAAGAGTTCAGATAGAGCATTTATTTGGGAGGGTCAAGATGTTTCTATCGAGATAACAGCTTACGATTTTTCAAGATATGGATTATTAAATGGAAAGTTAATTTCAATATCTCCAGATAGTTTTGAAGATAAAAATGGTTCTATTTACTACATTGCAAAAATTAATGCAGAGGTTAATAATTTTGGTAAAGAAATGCCTATTTTACCAGGAATGGTTGCAAATGTAAATATTTTAACTGGTAAAAAAACTATTTTAGAATATATTCTTAAACCTCTTAAAAATATTGGTAAGAATGCATTGAGTGAGAATTGATACTTCAACTTTTAAGATAATTATTTATATTAATATAATCATAAAATAAGATAAAAAAAGATAAAATTGTTTTATCTTTTGATAAAGGGGTTAATTGTTTAGTTTCATTAAAGCTCTACAAAACTTTTTTAGTAATTTAAAAAAGAAAAAAGGTTTATGGTTTACAACCTTAACTATTTTGTCTATCATTGGTATATCAGTTTCTATGTATCTTCTTTCAAATATGACAACAAGCATTGCTAAAGAGGTTTATATAAATATGTCTAGTACTTATATAAATAATTTGGAAGATAAAATAGAAGATAAAAAGAATGAATATAGAAGAATTATCTTAGGTTTACAAACAAATGATACCTTTAAAAATAATTTAAATAATAAATTAATTATTGATTCTATTTTAGAAAATTATAATAAAAATTTATCTGAAATGGGATTTGGTCAAATAACTTTATCTTTTTATTCAATATCTAACCAAATAAATCAATATAAAAATATTGTTAATACGGTAATTAGTAGAAAAACTTCATCTTTCGGATTTGAAGTTCTTGCGGATGGGCCAAATATTGTTTATCTCTTTCCCATTATAATAGATAGTAATGTTGTTGGAGTTGTTGAGATTAAGGAGAATATTATTTCTCTTAAAAATGATATTGAAAGAAGTAAACAAACTATATTTTTATTTTTGTTACAAGAAAAAATGATGAATAATTTATCTGATGATTTAAAAAATCGAAGATATAGATTAATAGTTGATGGTTTAAGAGTTGAAGAACAAAAATATGATAGCTCTTTAGTGTCAAATGTCGCAGAAGGTGGGCAAGAAGAGATAAAAGAGTTGAAAAATAATGGTTATCTTGTAAATGATGTTTACTTTAAAACATATAAAGAAGTAGTTGATGTTAATGGTGTAACTATAGGTTATATTATTATGGCTGAGAAAGTTCATGGTAGTAATGGGTTTGTTAATATAGTTGATAACATGACAAAATCTGTTACGTTGGTATCATTAGGGCTGGTGATATCTATACTGTTGTTTATGTTTTAAAGGTATTAAATGAGAAGAGTTAAAGTTTTAAAGATTTTTTTTATTGTTATATTATTTATATCGTTTATTATATATGCAAATTTTTCATTAATTAAAACTTTTTTTGTTGCAACATTGACATTTAATATACCAATTTTAACTATATTTTTGCTTGCGCTATTAGTTATATATAAATCTGCAATAAGATTAACAATGTTAGCAGGTACTTTTGGAATTTTAGCCTATAAAAAAGGTAAAGCATTAGAGTTTTATTTGGATGGAATAACAAAAGTTATGCCAGCAACAATAGCTCATATGTTCAATAGAAGAGCAAAAAAAGGTGTTATATATTTTTCAGAACAAGAAGCAAAAGATGTAAATGAGTGGCTAGATAATCAGTTTTTTAAAGAAAAAAGTTACACTGCCTTTTTTGTTGGTTCATCCTTAACCCTTGGATTATTGGGTACGTTCGCGGGTTTATTAATAGCTATTGATGAAATGGGAAGAATTATTTTATCTTTTGGTGGTGATAATATAGACTTAGCTGAAATAATGACAGGATTTTCAGGACCATTAGGTGGAATGGCAATTGGATTTTCATCTTCATTGTTTGGTGTTTCATCTGCTATTATACTAAATCTTATGCAGTATATTTTAACAAAAAGTCAAAACTCATTTTTAGAAGATGTTCAAGAATGGATGAAAGAGAAGATTATTGATTCTCAGGCGATTGATATTATTGAAGATACAGGAGAGTATAAAACTTTATTAAAAGCAAATACAAATCAAAATATAGATAGCAATATTATGTCTTCTGCCGGATTTATAGATGTATTTGTTGATACAATAAGTGGATTTACTGAAAAAATTGAGAATTCTAATCAAATTTCTCAAGAAGTATTTATGAAAATTGCTGATAAATTAGAGCAAAATATAAATAAATCTGATAATGAATCAGTTTTATTAAAAAATTTAATTGAGGTTATGAAAGAATCAAATTTGAATCAATATTCAAGTTCAAAACTAATAGAGGAATCCTTGCAAGAAATTTCAATGGTAATATTATCTCAGCATAAAACTATTAAGAAAAGCTTGGAATTACAAGAAGAAAATAATAAATTATTAACTAATCTGATTAATAATTTAGAGAATAAGTAATCAAAATGGCTCAAAAATTTGAAGAGGAGTTTAATCCATGGCCGTCTTTTGTGGATTTATTTTCATCTGTAATTTTAGTTTTATTACTATTTCTATTGGTTGTACTTGCTAATCTTGGTTATTATGCACAATTTAAGTATAAAACATCATATACTGGTTCGATATCTTCTGATGATTTAATTTTAAAAGATAGTAGTTCTTCTGATAATAGAGTTGAAGTTCAATCTTCAAGTAGTAGTTCCGCACCAAATTCAGATTTAAATATTCAAATAATAAAAGAACAAAAGCAGATGGTTTTAGCTCTTGAAAATCAAATAAATTCAGATCCTATAAATGTAAAATCAGCAGAAGGTTCAGATGAAGTAGTTTCTTCTGGAGTTAATGTAGCCGATAAAAAAGAGAATACAACAGAAGTCCAAAATATGATTACAGCAGAGGATTATTTGATTGTTACCTATAAAGCTGATGAACTATTTGTTGATGATATAATTTCTAAAAAATTAAGGGATTTTTTAAATAAAGCAAAAGTTAAGTACCCAAAGCATGAAATAGTAATATATTCATATGAGATAAAAAATGTATTAAGCGCAACAATCTCAAAGCAAATATCATTGGCTAGAACAATGAGTATAAGAAATTTAATCAAAAAATTTGGATATGAAAAAAAAGACATTAAGATAGATTTAGGAACAAAACCAGAGATAAAAGAAGATATAGATCCTAAAAATGGATATATAGTAATTAAAATTGTAAAGTAGAGTATATGAATAAACAACTGATATTTATAACTATTTTTTTTGGTATTCTTTTAAGTGCAAATGAAGATGCATTTATTAAAAACTATAATGAAAATTTAAATATAGCTGAACCTGAAATATTGAAAAATAATTATTTCTTTGAAAATAAAGAGTATTTAGATATTAGTAAATATAAAAAAGTATCTCTAATGGATGTTGTTTTAGAAACTATATCAAATAGCGATCTTCTAAAAGCTTCAAGAGAAAAAGTGATTCAAAGTGAACTGAAACTAAAAGATGCAATAGCTGGATACTATCCAACATTAAATTTAGAATCTGAAACTGGAAGAACGAAGTCAACAAGTTATGGTTCATCAGAAAAGTACAAATATTATGATGATAGAAATTTAAAATTTATTCTGAGTCAAAATATATATTCTGGTTTAGAAACTACGAATACTATTAAAAGTTTAGAAAAAAAACTTAGTGTAGAAAAAAACCAATATGAAATTTTATTGCAAGAACAGATAACAAAGGCTATAAAAGCATATTTTGATGTTGTTTTTTCACACAAATCAGTTTTAGCTAGTGAAAGAAATATGATAAAATTAAATAAAATATTAGAAATTATAACAATAAAATATGATAATGGAGCAGCAACAATTGGTGATTTAACAGCAATTAAAGCAAATGTTTCAAATTCTGAAACTCAACTTACAAAAGTAAAATCTAAACTTACAGAATCGATGAAGTATTATGAATATATTGTTGGAGAAAAGTATTATCAAACATTGCCTTATGAGAAAAATTTCAATATAAATATACCTAGTTTTGATTTGCTATATGAAAGAGCATTAACTAGAAATAGTACTATATTAAATTATTACAATTTAATTGAATCTGAAAAATTTAATCTTAAATCAAAAGAGTCTAGTTTCTCACCTAAATTGGATTTTGAAGTTTCATTGGATAATATTCTAGATCAAGAAGATTATAAAGGAAGAGAACAAGATTTAAATGTAAAGCTAAAATTTACTATGAACCTATACAATGGTGGAAAAGACCAAAACAAAATTTTAACTTCATATAGTTCTATTAGAGCTTTAAATTTTGAGTTAAATGAAGAGAAGAAAAAATTGAAATGGAATATTGCAAAATTATTTACATCAATTCAATCTACAAATGAATCTTTAAAAAGTAATATATCTGAGATTGTATCTCTCAGAAAAATGGTCGATGCTTACTGGGAAGAGTTTAATTTAGGACAACAAGATTTGCAATCTTTACTTCAAGGGTATAAACAATTAAATTCAGCAGAGATAGAATTAATAAAAAATGAAAGTAGTAATACAATAGATCTATTTTCACTTTTAGGCTATACTGGTGATTTGTTGTCATTTTTTGATTTAGATCCTGTACACCCAAAATATATCGATTTTTCAAAAAGTAATTATTCTCAAAATGTTTATATTGATGATAAGTTTTTGAATGAAAAGGAGAGAAATGAAAAAGAGTACGAAAAAAGGAAAGATGAAGAGTTTAAAAGATTATTAGCCAATCAAAAACTAAAAGATATTAATATAGATAATTTTATTAAAAACTTTATGCTGGCAAATGATGAGTTTTTTACACTTGAAATTGGAAAATTTAAAAACAATAAAGAAGCTACAGATTTTATTAAAAATAATAATTTAGATATGAACTCATTTGCTTTTGATATTATAGAAAATTCAATAGTTACTTCAAAAATTTCTCATGGAATTTTTTCAAATATGGAACTTGCAAAAGCTTCTAAAGATAAACTATCTGAAAAATATAAAAATTCACAAATTATAATAAAGAAAATAAAAGATGTAAAAAAACATTATAGTGAATATATCTCTGGATTAAAAATAAATCTACCAAAACCAGAAATTAAAATTATAGAAAAAATAAATACTATTGAGAAGATTAAGCAGAAAAAAGAGAGTGTTTTTGTATTTGATCAAGATATTATGAATAAATTCTTAAATGCTGATGATGATTTATATACTATTCATATTACATCTTTTAGTGAAAATAAATATTTAGAAAATATATTATCAAATAATATCAATTTATATTCAAATAGTTATGTTTATACATATTCCAATGGAAGAGTATTAATTAGATGGAATTATGGGATTTATAAAACTTATGAAGATGCCCAAGAAGCAATAAAAGATTTGGGCGAAGTCGCAAATAGTTATTACCCTGTAGTACAAAAAATTTCAAAAGAAAAAGAGTTATACAATTCATATCCTAAGCCAAAAGAAGAGGATATAAAAGAGGTAGAATTTGAATATATTGATGTTTCATCTAAAACAGAATACAAAGAGGTACCAGCTTCAAATAATAAAGAGTTAAATAACTCATCTCAAGAAGAGTATTCTAATACTGGTACTAGATGATGAAGAAAAATATAATAAATAGAGCTTTAAAAAATATTATTTTTTTAATATTAATATTTTCTTTTATTCTATTTTTATTTTTTGGTTTATTTTTCAATGATTTTAAAGAAAAATTATTTATAAATGCAAAAAACAGTTATCAATTAAATATAGATAAATTTACAAAAAATCTAGAAGAGAAAGTTATTTTGTTTGATAAAGAATCCATTGAATTGCTTGTTAGTGATGCAAAAGGCACAGGTTTTATTCAAAATATTAAAATAAAACTTGATAAGTATATTTTTGATAAAGATACTCTAATTTTTCAAACAAAAACTTTTAACGATACCTCTTGGAATTTAGCAGATGTTACAATTGATACAAAATTTGGAGAAATTCAAAAAATAGAGAATAGTCAATTTTTTGAATTTAAACCATCCCATTTATTTAATTTTAATGAAAAATTAATACTAAAATATCAATTATTTAAGAATAATGAAATTAAGAGTTTTATCGCACAAATAGATTTGAATTTACTAGAAGAAAAAAAGATAGAAAAAAAAGAGATAGATTTTTTAGGAATATTTGAACATTTTTATAATCTAAAAATTGATGATATTGTAACAAAAGATTTAGTTTTAAAGGATATAATCTATGGAACAGTAGAGTTTACTCTCGATGATTACAAACTTAAAAAAGAGGTATATGATTATTTTATTAAACTATTATTTTTAGCTATAGTCTTGTTTGTTCCAGCAGTTATTTTTATGTTTTATTATAATAGATACTTAGATAATAAATATATAGTAAAACCAATAAAATATTTAGATAAAGTCGTATCGGATTTAATTGAAAATAAATTTTCTAATATTGATAATAAAATGTTTGAAGATAGTGTTGAGTATAAAAATTTGGTCTCTAATATTTCAAAATTATCAAACAAAATAGCTTCACTGGTTAATGAGTTGAATATAAATAAGGATACCTTAGAAAGAAATCTATTAGTAGATAGTTTAACAGGATTATATGATAAAAGAATGTTTGATATTGATATGAAAAGTATGTTTGTTTCATCTGTTGAAGGATATATCTTTTTGTTAAAGATTGATAAATTAAATCAAATAGAGAAACTAAACGGTACACTTAGAACAGATGATTTTATTCTATCTTTTGTAAATATAGTAAATAATGTAATTCAACTTTATAAAGATAAGTCTATCTCTTGTTATAGATTTAATGGTTCAGAATTTATTATTCTAGCAAAAGAGCTCAAATATTTAGAAGCTTTAGATTTTGCTGATAAAATAGTTGCTAACTTAACAAATAATATTTTTAAAGCATATGAGTTACCTTCTGATATATTTCATATTGGTGCCGTTCCTGTTGATCAGTATGGAACTATAGACTCTATTTTAACTCTGGTTAATGAAAGATATTCAAAAGCTCTTTCAAAAGGTAAAGATGGCTATGATATTTTAGAAGAGAGTAGAGGAAAAGAAGAGATTAAAAAAAATGAAATGAAAGTTAAAAAAATTATTGAGCAAAATGATTTTGATATTTCATTTGTCTTTGATAGTTACTCTTTTGGTGGAGAACTTTTAATGAGAGAGTTAAAACCAAATTTAAAAGATGATGATAATAATATTTTTCCTATTGGACTTTTTGTTGCTGTTAGTGAAAAACTAGATTTAAATAGAAAATTTGATACAGAAGTAATTTTAAAAGCAATTGATTTTATAAAAAACAATAAAATAGATTATAAAATAGCCATTAATTTATCAATTAAAACAGTTTCAAATCCAGATTTTATAATATTTTTAGAAGATTTAGTTTCAAAAAATGAAGATTTTATTAAGCATATTGTATTTAGTATAACATCTTATTCTGCTTCAGCATATAAAAATATTTTTATAGATTTTGTAGCACATTTAAATAGAATTGGGATTGAAATTTTAATAAAAAGATATAAAACAAAAGAGCTTTCTTTGGATGAATTAGCTAATATAAGAATAAATTATATAAAAATTGATAAAGAACTAACACAAAATATACATAATGATGTAATTAAAAAGCATAAAATAAAAAATATTATCATTTTTGCTGAAATAAATGATATTAAGGTATTGGTAGAAAATATTGAATCTGATAGAGATTATTTATATTTAAATAAATTAGATTTATATGCAGTTAATAGGTAGGGGTATATATGAATAAGTTTTTTATTTTAATTATTTTAGTTATATCTTCAATTGCTTCTGAGGATATGAAAAATTTTACTACAAATAGAGTATACAAGAATATATCAAAAAATGCTATATTTGATTCTGCTAAAACACTTTTTAATATTTCTAATGAAAATAATGGTAATAAAGATTTTATATTAGATTCTTATATTGATAAATTAGAGATAACTAAGATAAATTTTAAATATAATGTAATTAATACAGATATTATTTTAGATACATGGATATTGGAATTAAATCAATTTGAAAATGAAACAAGAGCAATTCTTACTTTCATAAGAAAAGATGCGCTAAATGGAGAAAATATTAAAGAACTAAATAATAATGTACATAATCTTTTTTGGGATAGAGTTGATTATATTTTGGGATTAAATAAAGATTGGAAAAGTTGTAGTAGTTATTTCAGTTTTAATTTCTTTAATAGTTTTTGTAATAACTATTTTGTAAATTCCAAACCAGAAGATAGTTATATTTTAAATAATATTTCTATTTCAAAAGAAAATATAAAGTTAAATACTGTTGATAATATAAAAACTAATATATTTGATAAAACAGATTTAAGTTCAAAGTATAATAATGGTATTTTTAATCAGAGTGAAAATATTGAAGAGACTAATTTTAAAATTCCAATTTTAGCAGAAGATATTTTACAAATAAAAGAACAAAAAAAAGTTAAGACTATAAAACTTGAAGAAGAACCAAATCAAGATTATTTTAATGATGAAAATATAAATAATAGAGTTAGTAATTCATTGAGTAATGATAAAGATATTACTAAATTTAAAGAAGGTTTAGAAAATATTATAAATAAAAACTCTGAAATAAATTATACTAATTCAATAAAAACTCTTTTTGAAAACACTGATTATAAAGAAAATAGTGAAGTTGATTTAAAATTAAAAGAGAATAATAATGAAAATTAAAGGAAATTTATGAAATTAGTTTTGTCTATATTTTTATCTATAATAACTTCTTTGTATGCTATTACTTTTGAGGAGGCAATAGCAAATTTTAATTCAAAAAATTATGTTGAAGCTTATGACCAATTTAGTGAATTAGCATTGGATGATGATGCAAATGCTCAATATAATATTGCTTTGATGAATTATAAAGGTTTAGGAGTAAATAAAAATTTAAAATTAGCATTTTTTTGGTATGAAAAAGCTGCTTTAAATGGAAACTTTGTTGCACAAAATAATTTAGCTCATATGTATTATTTAGGAGAAGAAGTAAAAAAAGATTTAGCATTAGCTGAAAAATGGTATAAAATTTCTGCTGAAGCTAATTATCCTCTTGCCCAACTTAATTTAGGTTTATTATATGATTCTAGTTCAAATGAAGAGAAAGTAAAAGAAGCATTTTTTTGGTATCAAAAAGCATCTGAACAAGGTGTAATTATTGCACAAAATAACCTAGCAAAAATGTACTATACGGGAAGAGGAACTAAATTGGATAAACAAAAAGCATTATATTGGTTTGAAAAATCAGCGGCAGCTTCTAATCCCATTGCACAAGCTAATTTGGCAATGATGTATCTAACAGCTGACGGTGTTACAAAAGATATCAATAAAGCAATATTATTATTAACAAAATCAGCAGAACAAAATAACTTATCCGCAATGATTAAATTAGCAGACTTATACGGTAAAGGGAAAGAAACATCTTTAGATTATGAAAAATCTTTTTATTGGTATAACAGGGCCTTGGAATTCAATAGTACAGCAGCAATATTTCACGTGGGTTTATATTATTATCATGGCTACGGAGTTCCTAAAGATATCAAGAAAGGTATTGAATTTATTAAAAAAGCAAGTGATAAAGGTTACAAAAGAGCAGCTAGTTTCTTGAAATTATTGAATGACCCCGAAAATATAGACAAAAATTAATTCAGTTAATTATAATAACAATTTAGAGAAAATTGTAAATAATTGAAGGAATTAAAAATGGCAAGAAGAGAATATAGTGAAGAGTTTAGAAGGATAAGTTTATTTCATCAAATGAGTATGAACAAGAGAAACTTTTTTATACTAAAAATGTTTGTGATATAAAACCACAAACTTCAAAAATAATGCCAGATTACATCTATATTCATAATGAATTAAAAAGAAAAAAACAAACTAAAGTAACATTGTCCTTACTTTATAGCTTCTTTAAAAAGAGAGTATGCAAGTGAAAATGGTACTGAATTAAATGCAATTTTACCAAAAATGAGTCCTTTTGCTCCAGCCGATTTATTCGGACAGGCTGCCGGAGTGATTCGGACAGTTTTAAAGTAGAAATTTTCTAAGTGTAAAATTATAACATAAGTGTCCGAATGTTTTTAAATTTTGTTGATTTTTGATCTTAATTTTCGCATAGATTCTCCTTCTAATTCAATTCTATGAGATGAGTGAATTATCCTATCTAAAATAGCATCAGCAACTGTGTCATTATTTAAATAGTTATACCAACTTGAAACAGGTAATTGAGAAGTAATTATTGTTGAATTTAATTCGGTTCTATCTTCAATTATTTCAAATAAATTTGTTGCATCATCAGTTGTAATAGTTGAAGTTCTAAAGTCATCTAAAATTAGCAATTCAAACCTAGAGTATTTTTTTAATAAATTTGTATATGTTCCAGTTGCTCTTGAAATTTTTATCTCTTCAAGTAAAGTTGGAACCCTTGTATAATAAACTCTAAATCCATCTATTATTGCTCTATTGCCTAATGCTTGTGAAATATATGATTTTCCAGTACCCGTTTTACCCGTAATTATTATATTTTGATGATTTCTAATAAAGTTCATATTTGCTAAATCTTTTATTACTGATATATCAATTTTCCTTTTAATAGAGTAATCTATATCTTCTATTGCTGCTTGTTTATCTTTAATTTTTGAGAGTTTTAAATTCATTGATATTTTTTTGTTATGTAAAAATATCTCTTGAGATTCTAATAAGTTATATAATCTCTCTTCGAAGCTGAGTTTATTGTAACTTATATCCTCTATTTGTCTTAAATATGCCTGTTTTAATCCATCATATCTTAAATCATTTATTTTATTTATTATTGTAGTTTGGTTCATTTTTTGCCTTTTTATTTTAGATTTTTATTTATAATAATCAGATCCACGTGATCTGGCTACACTAAATAGGACATAGAAAATAACTATGTTAAAATTAGTGAAAGCGGAGAATAAAAATGAGAAAAAGTAATTACTCACAAGAGTTTAGAGAATCAACTATAAAATTTTGTATTG
>Ga0265295_1000946_pt1 | contig 54546 bp, 46 predicted proteins | sample Munlansysbiofilm_FD_192503 | JGI IMG/M metagenome (GOLD analysis project Ga0265295, IMG submission 192503) | Leachate microbial communities from a municipal landfill in Southern Ontario, Canada - Methane capture system biofilm | ecosystem: Engineered > Solid waste > Landfill > Unclassified ... | reverse complement strand
AGGGTTTTCCATGGTCGCCCTGCACCGTCCCTTGGACTATTTTAATGAAACCTTTCAATTTGATTTGCTCCATTCCTGCCAACAACCCAGTGTATCCAACCATATTGACAGGATGGAATCAGATCTCCAGAAAAAAAACGTACAATGTTTTCTACGCCATCTAGGCCGTGCAGACCGAGAATACTTTCAAAGCACATTTGCCAACCAACCGATTACAGACCTGACCTTCTACACACAACTTGTTCATTATCTCACTCACATGGACCGAGCCCATGTCTTTTCTCTGGATGCAACAAGCACTTATTATCTCTCTGGTATTTATGCCTCTTTACCTTCGGATTTGGACACAGAATTAAAACGCTTTGGTCTCAAAGTTGGCAAATTTCTTCCCAATGACAACCTTGTCTATGAAAACAACCGGGAGTTTGTATATCAATTTCTCATGGAGTTATACGGCTATCCCATAACCTCTGAACGGAGGACCTCTGTGGCTATTTTTGCCCGGCGTCTGCATAAAATGGGCGAACGTTTTTTGGCCAGAGGTCTGGGGCAATCTGATCGTATTTTGACATCCATCTACAGCACCAAGGCAGGACATTATTATCCCAGGGTGGAAAAAATTGCCCTAGTACCACTGGAAACACGGGGTATGGATGTGCTCAATCATCTTGAAAGTGGCGGATATTTTGTTGACCCCAAAAAACGAGTGGTCATCCTGAGGGTGGCCTACCGCCAACACAAATTTGATCCCAACAATGTGCGCCAGGATCGGGCCCTGTCTGTTTTACGTCAGGAAATTATACACCCCTTGACCGGGCAGTCATGTACCTCCTTTAATCTTATCAAAGATTCCTACACCATGAGTCTCAAGCTCAATGATATTGTGCGTGGAGAATTTCTGGGCAGAACCCTGTATAAAGGGAATGAAATTGTGGAAGATACTGATAGCCACGCCAAGCGCCTCAAATTTTTGCATTCCTGGATGAGCAAACATCAACGGCGTATGATTGGCTACTCGGATGAATTCTACCAAGAAATTGCACAAGTTCTAGACAGCTATTTGACTGATGCTGACCTTGATGAAGAGTTCGCTGCACACCGGGATTTATGGAACGAAGTCATTGCTAAATATAGCTACATCAAACAGGCGCGCAAAATCAGAGAACTGGAAGATCTTGGACAAAGAACCCACAAAGGCAAACGTATTAGTTACGTGACCATGATGGAATTAACCACAGAGCTTATTACTGATCTAAAGTTTGAGTTTGCTAATTATTTTAAGTCACTGACAGACAAAGCCATTTTTTTCTCTGAAAACATCCTCAATGACCGTTACTTGATTCGAACCTACATCACACCAGCAGAAGAACTCTTAACTAAAAATGGACAAAAAATACGAAAGTTGTACCGTCGCCTTGTCTCCTTGGTTGACGAACTCAAAGCTATTCGCAAAATGAAGGCTGAGGTATAATAATATAACCTGTAGCAGAGAGATACTTCTATGAATCCACTACAAACCACTCCCCTGAATCAATGGCACAAAGAAAATGGTGCAAAAATGGTCCCTTTTGCAGGTTGGGACATGCCCGTACAATACCAGGGTATCCTGGATGAACACAAACATACCAGAACAAAAGCTTCTATTTTTGACATTTCTCACATGGGCGAACTTTTCTTGGATGGGCCTGGCGCAACAGCAGCTTTGGGACAAATTTTAACCCATAATTTGGCTACGTTAGCTGTAGGCAAATGCCGTTATGGTTTTTTACTCAATGAACTAGGCGGAATTTTAGATGATCTGGTCATTTATCGTTTGGCTGAAGAACGCTATATGCTTGTGGTTAATGCCGCTTGCATTGATTCTGATTTTACCTGGATCAATGCACACCTTCCAGCTGGGTTAACCTTAATAAACCAAAGTCCTGATTGGGCCAAAATAGATTTACAAGGGCCAGAGGCGTATCAGGTCTTGTGCCGAGTCATTGAAGAGGATTGGGCTTCTTTAGGCTTTTTTGCCTTTCGCGAAATACAATTCAATGGCTATACCATGCTGGTCAGCCGAACCGGGTACACAGGCGAACTTGGATATGAACTATATTTGCCCTGGAATAAGGCCTTGGATCTCTGGACGCGTTTCCTGCAAGATGAAACAGTTCTCCCTGCTGGCCTGGGAGCTCGCGATACTTTACGCCTAGAAGTAGGACTGCCTCTGTATGGCCAGGACTTGGATCCAAACCATACTCCTGTTGAGGCTGGTTATGGAGCCATGCTCAAAAGTGAGACAGACTATATTGGAAAAAATGCCCTGGCCAAGGTACAGACAAAACTCATTGGTTTACGCATTGAGGGCCGACGCAGTGCTCGACATAATGATGATATTTACCTTGGCGAGACCAAGGTTGGTATGATCACCAGCGGATCCATTGCCCCAAGTCTCGGCTATTGTATTGCCCTGGGGTATGTCCAAGCTGATCTCAGCCAAGAAACAGACTTTATGATCAAGGGAGCGCGAACAACGCTCCCGGCCAGGCGTGTGGACCTTCCTTTCTACACTGCCGGGACAGTTCGAACCAAGTTGGCCTAGGAATTCTTGTGTCCCGCCTGAACACCTTTTATCTGGCTCCTGACTTATGGCAGGAGCCTTTTATTGTGGAGGGCGAGGAAGCCCATCACCTGCTCACAGTACTCAGATCCCGACCAGGCCAAAAACTACGCCTCATTGATGGGTTAGGTGGTTGGGGTATCTTTACTCTGGAGAAGGGAGAGAGAAAAAAGGCATATCTGAACTTGGTTGAACGCCACACAGACCCGCACCCTCCTTTTCCTTTGACCTTGGCCGTGGCCTGGTCCAAACACTTACGGCGATCCTATGTCTTGGAAAAGGCAGTGGAACTAGGTGCCACCAATGTCTGGTTCTGGACAGCCACGCGCTCTCAGGGAAAACCTCAGGAAGATACGTACCATGCCTGGCAGCGATCCCTTCTTGCTGCTGCCAAGCAATGCGAATCCACATGGATCCCCAAAGTACAGGTCTTTGCTGATCTGACCACTCTTGTACAAGCAAGTCAGAGCCAGGGCGTAAAAATGGTTTGCTGGGAAGAAGCTGGTACCTCGGCCTTGATCAACCCCCACCTATTACCTCATACCCAGGGCACTCTAGTGGTTATCGGTCCTGAAGGTGGGCTGGAAGATAAAGAAGTCCGGGAAATGCAAAATGCCGGATTTCAGGTTATTTCCCTGGGATCCAGCATTTTGCGCTTTGAGACTGCAGCAGTCTTTATTCTTTCCCTCTATCATTGGAGTGCTACACGCCAAAAAAACCAGATTGGCCTATAGCACTCTTGCTCAAAAAAATACGCTACGGAAAATAAGGTTAAGGTCTCAGAACTGTTTTATCCATAAAAATGATGGTTCCAACCAAGGCCGCAATAAAAAGGAGTATCCCAAAAAAACCCAACCCTCCACCAGAGGATTCTGCAACTTCAGCTTTGTCTTGATCTGGAATAATGGCTTCCAGTATTGCTTCAACATCAGTATCTGGGGCGACTTCCTCTGGTGTTACTGCTGGCTCTGCTTCTACTTGAGCCTTATCCACTGGAGCACTTCCCTTGGCTGGTTGTTGCACCAATTCTTCAGAAATAACAGGTTTGGGAGTAGGATCTTCCACTGCCTGGACAGCACCTGACTCAGCCAAGATATACCTTCCAGCCATAACCAAAAGCTCGGGATGCACTCCTAAAATCTCCACAGAGTTATCCACAGGACTGACCATGGCTCCCAACATGGAAGTTTGCCCTTTGATCAAAGCATGAACCAGCTCAGGAGCCTGCTCAATGACTTTGGCATACAGATCCCACACAGCTTCTTTCTTTGTTCCCAAGATAATGACCAAGGGCACAGCAACCTTGTCTGCCAAGGCAGGATCTGAAGGAGCAATGGCCACCAGCCGGGGTTCAGCAATACCAAACAAGGTGGCAGGAGACAGTAGAACCGAAGGATCAACCACCACAGCAGCAGTAGGTACAGCATTGAGGGATTGTTCCAGAGAGTGTTTTTGGTTCCCCAAAATCAACAACTGCAGTGCAGTGTCAGAGGTAGCGGCCAGGGCAGGCCCAGCCAAAAAACAGGCCAGTACAATGAACAAGATGCTTCGTTTCATGTTTTGTTTCCTTTTTCCATAAAGTTTTCAAAAATCCTGTTGTCCTCCAAGGACTCGGATGCACCACAAAGCCTATCCTTGTATTCCTCCAGGGCCTCTTTGTAGTGGGCTGCAATCACGTCACTCATGCAAAACTTGCAGGTAATACGCGCCACAGCTCACCGGCCCGAAATCTGTGCCCATTGCCCACAAATGGGGCAACAAATCATATCTTCATTATCGGTCATGACACCAATTGCTGGATTCCTTCCACCACCCAATGCGTATTCTCCCCGGATTCATAACGGCTAAAATGCCAGGCTTCACGCACCTGCTCTGCCGGTGCACTGGCCGAGTCTTCCCGAAGCATGGTATCAAAGAGTACCGTGGCAATGGTTTGATTACCTATGGTTTTGACCTCAAGCAATTGTGCCTCAAGGAGCAAAATTTCTGTATTGCCAGGACCTGGGTCATGGGCAGCCTGATTCTTAATTTCCTGGAAAACATCATCTGAAGTAAACTGACGTAAATCTTCCATATCCCTTTTGTCCCAAGATCCTTGCATGCGCACATAGGCAGCCTTGGCCCCTTTCAGAAATTCCTGACTATCAAAGCCAGGGGGAATTGACGAAGCCTGAGCCGTATCCTGGGCCTGAGTTGAACGTAAATGGGTCCAGGGACTATGCATGGACTGAGAGGTTGTTTGTGGACCACCAGCCCCTTGCATGGCTGGCTGACCACGACGCAATAACTTAAAAAGCAGGTATAATCCGCCGCCAATGAGGAGAATATCCATAAAACGCAGCCCGGTAAAAGCACCACCAAACAACAACGAGCCGAGCAGGCCACCCATGAGCATGCCCCCGAGCATACCTCCAAACATTCCTCGCCCGGCCATGGGTGCTCTGGGGGCACCTTGCTGAGTGGGAGCAGCTGGTGTGGATTTTTGAAATTTTTGTGAATAGCCAGGTTTGCTTCCAAAGGAACGCCCACCACCCAAACGCCGGGCTTCAGCCTCTTCAACCAAAGCAGATATAATAAGGCCCAAGCCAAGAATAATGGCGAGGGATACTATTTTTTTCATACAACCTCCTGGATCCGAATGTGATGACCATAGCCCAAAGTAACATGATTGAAAACACCGAACCAGGGTCAAAACCTCATTTAAGTGAAAAATTTCGCAAAGTACAGTGGTCAGTTATTGGGTAAAAAAAAGGCAGGCACGAAAAACTTCGCTCCTGCCAGGGAAGCCAGGTACCCGAAAACAACTGTTACCGCTGCTTCCTCTCGGATCTGACGGGGTTGGCAGCGTTTACGCCACCTGGCTTCTCTATATGTATGTTCTTTGGCGGAGAGGAGAGGATTCGAACCTCCGGTACCCGTTAAGATACACACGCTTTCCAGGCGTGCGCCTTCAGCCAGACTCGGCCACCTCTCCGCATTGAGAAAAAACTGTGTATGTCAGGAGCCTATCTTTGGCAAGTACAAAAACTGCTTCTTCTGGCTTAAAAAAACTGCTTCTTTTTATAAGCAAGTACAAAAAGCAAAGAATGGAGGTGAGCTACTCTTGCCTAGAAAAACACTGATGAAATCAAACTTGCCAGCATCGCCAGCGCATATCATGCCATCGCAAGCGTAAGTCGCAGAGCCTACCCTGTGCTTTAGTCGTAGGGATCCAGTCTTCCTTTCTGTCTGGATTCTATACCATGAATGGCACAGGTACGATCCCACTATCATGGTCTGCAGAATGACGGAACATCACAAAAGTCATACTGTGCGCCAGTCGTAGAGTCCACCGCGGAAGTCATCCTGCGCGTAAGTCGCAGGATCCAGTCTTTTTAATTCTGTTTATGGATTCTGCGATTTCACTTCGTGAAACGACAGAATGACGTTATGCACACCATTCACGTTATCCTGCGCGTAAGTCGCGAGCCTGCCCTGTGCTTTAGTCGCAGGGTCTATACAAAACAAGTCATTGCGAACGCAGTGAAGCAATCCATAATCCTTGACTTATCAATATGTTATAGATTAACGAAGCGCCACGTCGCTACGCTCCTCGCAATGACAGAATTAATTAGCGTTTCCCTAGCCCTATCAATAAAAGATGGTAATCAGTATCTTCCCAGGCTTTTTTCTGTAGATCACCAATCTCTTGGGCAGCAAAATCTGATCGTTGCCCTTTACGCAGCAGCTAGAGTTGTTGCTCCACCCAATGGCGAATTTGTTCTAAAGACATGGCTCCAGCTTGCCGTGCTTTTTCCTGCCCCTGTCGCATAAAAACCAAGGTGGGGATGGATTGAATGTGAAAACGCTCAGCCAAGCCCTGATTGGCTTGCGTATCCACCTTGGCGAACAAGGCTCGGCCATGCAATAAAGGAGCAGCAGAGGCAAAAGCTGGCCCCATCATCTTACAGGGCCCACACCAAGGTGCCCAAAAATCCACGACTAAAGGCAAGGATGACCTGGAGCTAAAACGCATAAAGCTGTCATCCGTCAGGGATATGGGACTTGTGGGCAACAAGGAGGTTTTGCATTTGGCACACACGGGATTATCCTGAATCTTATCTGCATGCACAGCATTTATTGTCCAACACTTAGGGCATACAGCATGAAACTTGCTCATCTCCTTACCACCTCCATGGGCTTTTAGCTGGATGTACCGGGTATTTCAAAACCGTAGACCAGTAAAACACCCAGTACCTGGTCAAATGCTTGCGCCCTTAAATGCCCATAATATTATATCCAGCATCCACATGGATAACTTCACCTGTTATAGCTCCAGACAAATCCGAAGCCAAAAACAGACCGGTCTTACCCACATCTTCCTGGATGATATTACGGCGCAAAGGTGCACGCTCTTCAATGGTGGTTAAAATGGACTTGAATCCAGAAATTCCTGATGCAGCCAGAGTTTTCAAAGGACCAGCACTAATGGCATTGACCCGGATATCCCGCTCCCCAAGATCCATGGCCAAATAACGCACACTGGCTTCCAAGGCAGCCTTGGCCACACCCATGACATTGTAATTGGTGATGACCTTTTCTGCTCCATAATAGGTCATGGCAATAACAGAACCATGATCATTGAGCATACCTTCATAGGCCTGGCATAATGCTACCAGGGAATAGGCTGAAATATCCATGGCCAAATGAAATCCATCCCTGGAAGTACTGACGTAGCGACCCTTTAAGTCATCACGATTGGCAAAAGCCACAGAATGCACCAAAATATCAAAGTTACCCCATTTTTCCTGAACAATTTGAGCGGACTGGGTAATGGCCTCATCATTTGACACATCACATTGAAACAAAAAATCTCCACCCAATTCTTCGTGAATGGGCTCCACTCGTTTTTTCAGGGCATCACCAGCATAACTTAAGGCAATGGATGCACCGTTATTCTTCAGTTCCTTGGCAATGGCATAGGCAATACTTTTATCATTGGCGACACCAAAAATTAGGGCTTTTTTTCCTTGTAAGAGCATGGATTTTCTCCTGTGAAAATTTATTTTCTGTATAAAATCTGTATCTTTTTTAGGGTAAAGATAAAACTTCACCGGTCAAAAGTTCATAGGCTTCCACATACTTTTGACGTGTTTGGTCAATTACTTCTTGGGGCAGAGTTGGAGGCGGAGCACATTTGTTCCATCCTGTACTTACCAACCAATCCCGCAAAAATTGTTTGTCAAAACTGGGCTGGGCCTGACCGGGCACATAATGTTTGGCTGGCCAAAAACGTGAAGAATCAGGTGTGAGCACCTCATCAATGAGCAAGATGTTTTTATCATCCAAGCCAAACTCAAATTTGGTATCAGCAATAATAATCCCCTTGGTGGCCGCCAGATCCCGTCCTTTGGCGTAAATGGCCAAAGATAAATCTTGAATGCGCCTGAGGAGCCCATCACCAATGCGTGACTTGGCATCAGCCACAGTAATGTTTTCATCATGCACACCCAGATCAGCTTTGGTGGAAGGCGTAAACAAAGGGTTATCCAACTTGGCCGCATCCACCAGCCCTGGTGGCAATTTATGTCCGCTCACAGCACCATTGGCCTGATAATCCTTAAAGCCTGATCCGGTCAGATATCCACGCACAATACATTCAATGGGTAGTGGCTTGGCCTTGCGTACCAAAACCGCCCGTCCTTCCAGATCGTCCTGATAAGGTGCAAGCTTGGCTGGAAAATCACACACATCGGTAGCCAGCAAGTGATTACTGACCAGATCTTTGAACTGCTCCATCCAAAACAAGGTGATTTGATTGAGGACTACACCCTTGTATGGAATGGGTTCGTGCATGATGACATCAAAGGCAGACATGCGGTCTGTGGTGATAATCAACAGAGTCTCTGTATCAATTTCATAGATATCGCGTACTTTCCCCCTGGAAAACAAGGGATATTCGCGAATTTGTGTTTTTGTAACAATATTCATGGGATGTCCTCCAAGCGGTATTCAACACTTTTGGCATGCGCTTCCAGGCCTTCCAAACGGGCCAAGCGCGCAATCTTGGCGCCATGAGCCTGTATATAGCTTTGATTTGTACAAATAATGCTGGTTTTCTTACAAAAAGTATCCACAGACAGGGCCGAAGAAAATCGGGCTGTGGACAGGGTTGGCAACACATGATTGGGGCCTGCGAAATAATCTCCCACAGGTTCTGGGCTACTATGACCCAAAAATACTGCTCCAGCATTACGGATCTGCCCAACAAAGGACCAGGGATCTTGTACGCAGAGTTCCACATGCTCTGGAGCCAAAGCATTGATAAGGTCCATACCCAAATCAAGATTTGGCACCTGCACCAAAGCACCCCAGTCGGTCAAAGATCGAACTGCTGCCTCATGGCGAGGGAGTAGTTCTAGCTGGCGGGCCAATTCCCCGTGCACAGCTTGAAGCAAGGAGGCATCAGGGCAAATAAGAATACTTGAGGCCAAAGGATCATGCTCGGCCTGGGAAAGCATATCTGCTGCCAGCCAAGAAGCCTGGGCCGAAGTATCTGCCAAAATAGCAATCTCACTGGGCCCGGCAATCATGTCAATGCCCACCTGCCCGGTTACCAGGCGTTTGGCTGTGGCCACATAAATATTACCAGGTCCAGCAATACAATCCACCTTGGCAATAGTCTTTGTGCCATAGGTTAGGGCTCCAATAGCCCAGGCTGAGCCACACAAATATATTTCCTCAATACCCAAAATAGCGGCTGTCGCAAGAATATACGGATTTACAGTGCCATCCTTGCGTGGGGGAGTGACCATGCACAAGGATGGGACCCCTGCAACTTGAGCGGGGATAGCGTTCATGAGCAGGCTGGAAATAAGGGGTGTTTCTCCACCCTGCCCACCAGGCACATAGAGCCCGGCCCGATCCACAGGAAGAACCAATTGCCCCAATACAGCATTGCCTTCTGGTAGAAACCAGGAGTTTTGCTTTTGCCGCTGATGAAAAGCACGGATATTGGCTGCTGCTTCTCTAATAATGGCTGCGTCTGATGCGGGAATTTGCGCATAAGCCTGGGCAATGTCCTGGGGTGAAACCTTAAGCTGACCTACAGTAAAATCAGGGCAATCAAAGCTTTGGGTATAGTCCAGCAGAGCTTCATCTCCTCGGCTTTGAACCTGACTTAGAATCTCGGCTACCCGAGATTCTACCGTGTTTTCTGCTGTACTGCGCAGGGCCAGCTGGGTAGTGAGCCGGGAAAAATCAAGAGCATTGGAAATATGAATAGTGCGAATAGGCATAGGATTTATACTTAGGTGTTTAGGGAACAAGGAACCTTGTGAACCAAGAAAATAAACCTATTCTGCCCAAGGCTCAAAAGTCAAATCATTTGATTTTACCAGGGATGCTAAGAGGCTGGATCCTGCGACTAAAGCGTAGGATAACGCCCGTGGTGGACCCTACGACCAACCCATAGCGCGACTCAATGAGCCGCGTCATTCCGTGCGAACTGCGAACGCGAACAAAGTGTGGCGGGTGGCAGAGAGTCGAGGAATCCAGAAAAAGCATGGATCCTGCGACTAAAGCGCAGGATGACGCCCGTGATGGACCTACGGCTAAAGCACAGGGCAGGCTCGGGACTACGCACAGGGTGACGTGAATGGTGTACATAACGTCATTCTGTCGTTTCACGAAGTGAAATCGCACCTGTGCCATTTATGGTAGAATCCATAAACAGAATTAAAAAGACTGGATCCTGCGACTACGCGCAGGATGACGTGGGAGGTAATGAAATCCTGCGACTATTCTCAGAGCAGCTCGCGACTTCGCGCAGGATGACTTCCGCGGTGGACCCTACGACTTGCGCGCAGCATGACAAAACCACAAAACCATAAAAAAAGGACCGGAGTTTTGCTGCTCCGGCCCTTTAGCGTCAGGAAATAAACCCTAAACTAGAAGGTGTACTTGAATCCAATGGTTCCAAAGTAGGAAGCATCTTCACCGCTAACATACTTCAGATTTGGGTGAAAGTAACCCAATTCGTTGATGGCAGCCAGGTTTTCATAGATCTGGTACTTGTTAACCATGTACGCTTCCCAGGCATTGCTTTTTCTATTGAAATCTGTGTAAACATCCTTATGGGAAGTGCCCTGGGCAAAGGCCAAAACCAGCTTGTGAGACAAATTGTCCACAAAGCTAATGTCAGCCAATTGCAAACCCAAAGTCCACATACCAGTACCATCACTACCAACACCCAAAGTATCGGTAGCCCAAGAGTCGTGGGCAGTACCAAAAGCACGCACACCACCAAGGTAAGGAGTCAAGCCCCAGCCTTCAGCCAAGGTGGGCAGGAAGCGGTCGCGGTTTTCCTTGTTCTGGCCACCAGAAGCATAGGTACCAAACAGAGTCGCAGTCATGAAATCAAACTTGTAGGAAGCAGCCAAAGCAGCATACCAACCACGAGTTTTGTATGTATGTTTACTGCCAGCATCTTCATATTTGGTTCTACCTTCACCATAGATGAGGTCAGCAGCAAAGGTCAGGGGATCAAACATGGTCAAAGTAGCATGAGCACCCAACACCCAGATATTGATTGGATCAACAATGTTACCAGGAACATCAAAGGCGGTGGTTGTAATGGACTGTCCACCAGTAGGAGAGGGATCAGCATCCTGACCAACACGAGCATAGGCAAAATACGGAGCAACACTCCAGCCATCCATGGTCACCGGAGCAACCAAAAAGCCCATGTCTACGTTATCGCTGTGATGTGCATAAGCAGGGCGATTCTGGTCATTACGCCATTGATCATAGCCACGGCTATAACCCACAGCTAGGCCAAACATGTCATTGATGGGAGCGCTGACAATAAGAGCTGCTGCATCATCTTCAAACACAGGATGGCCAAATACGCTGGGCAGAGCAACATACTGCAGACCTGCTTTTACATTGATCTCAGTATCAGGCAGGGTAAAGTCCAAATAGGCATGTTTAACTCTGATATTACCTCTGGAATCAGTACCCCATTGGGCACCACGTGCTTCAGTATCCCAGTTGCTACCCCATACATTATTAATTTCCAGGCCCAGAACTGCTTTCAAGTTTTCATTGGCCACAAATTCAAAGAACGTGCGCATACGCTGAGTGGTCATGTAGTTGTCGCCATCAGCTTCGTCATTTTCAAAATCGATCAAGTTGGCAGACCACATGCCATACACATCCAAGTGGCCGCGAACTTTCAGCTCAGTAGCTGAAGCCATGGTAGCAACGCCAAAAAGCAGAGCTGCAACCAGGGCAACAAGTGTAAAACGTTTCATATTCTTCCTCCTTTTGCGTAAAAAAACATCATTCCTGACGCCAATGGCAATCATCTACAATAGCTTGAGTACAAAAAGCAAGCCTTTTTTCATTAAAAAGCAAAAAAAGTATAAAAATTTTTACCGTATAATTTTTTGAACTATTTTTTAGGAGGCTTAGTGATATGGTGATTTTGCTGTTTTTTATGCAAACCTGAAGAAATGGATGCTGCGACTGGCACGCAGCATGACTTTTGTGATATTCCGTCATTACACAGCGCTTAAGGAGGCTTGGAACAGCCATGTCATTCCGCGCGACGCGAAGCAGAGTCGAGGAATCCAGGAAAGAAAGGCTTGGATGCTACCATAAACAGAGTAAAAAGCATGGATCCTGCGACTGCGCGCAGGATGACTCAAGTGGTACCTCCCGTCATTCCGCGCGAACTGCGAACAAAGTGTGGCAGGGAGTCGAGGGATCCAGAAAAAGCATGGATCCTGCGACTAAAGCGCAGCATGACTTCGGTGGTAATATGGATCCCCATGACAGACGCGCAGGAGAATGACAAAGGGATAACACACAATACTGTACACAGCACCAGTCAGCCAATATATATGTCATTCTGCGGACCACGTCAGTGGAATCGCAGAATCTATAAAATACATAAAGGACAGTAAATGAATAACAAAAGCTATGTCTATATTCTTGCCAGTAAGAAAAATGGTACCTTATATACTGGAGTAACCAGTGACTTAAAAAAACGCATACTAGAACATAAGCATGGGTTCTATAAAGGTTTTACATACAAATACAATATTTCAAAATTAGTCTGGTTTGTTGAAGGCAATGATATGCAAGAAGCAATAAATTTGGAAAAGAAAATCAAAAATCGACCTCGTCAATGGAAAGTGAAATTAATTGAAAAGGACAATCCGGAATGGCTAGACTTAGCTGAAGGTTGGTACGGAGTATGATAAAAGCATGGATGCTGCGACTGGCGCGCAGCATGACAACGGCGATATATGCAGAGCGACTAACGTGCTGGATGACGTGAAAAAAAACATAAAAAAGCCTGTCATTCCCCGCGAACTGCGAACGAAATGTGGCAGGAAGTCGAGAAATCCAGAAAAAGTATGGCCCCTGCGACTAAAGCGTAGGGTGACGTGAATGGCAATATGGATGCTACGTCCTATGCCCTTCACTTGAGGAAACATAGAACTGGCCATATCATTCCGCGCGACGCGAAGCAGAGTCGAGGAATCCAGGAAAGAAAGGTTTGGATGCTACCATAAACAGAGTAAAAAGCATGGATCCTGCGACTGCACGCAGGATGACTTCGGCGATATATGCAGAGCGACTGCGCGCAGGATGACAAAAACGAATAACCCATTGACTTATGCGCACTATGACAAAAATTAATCGTTCAACGTCTAACGCTTAGCATGACATGATTAGTGAAAGACAGGCATTCATCCCTAAATATTTTGTGCCCCATTCCCAATTTGGCAAATAGAACTCCTTGAATTATAGAAGGCAGTCATGGGCGTTGTTGTGCCTTGGACAACGACCCAAAGCAAGGAAACCACAGTCAAGCAAAACTCTCTTACGGAGGTATATTACATGACAGACAAGAAACCCGCCCTGGAAGGAGATACCAAAAAACAACTTACTGGTCGTAAATGCAAGGAACTAGATAGCCAGACCGTGGCCATGCTGGAAGCTCAGGAAGTTACAGCCATAACTGGTGACGGCGAAGAATGGTGGTGCCCCAATCCTGATTGTGAAGTGGTGGATAAGTGACCAGTGATGATCCTCTAAAACGTAAATAATAAAGGGGATACCCTCTGAAGTATCCCCTTGGTGTTGTATATCCTAAGCTACAAAAGGCCTTGCAAGGCAAAACCTTTTAAGATTTTAGGGCCTGACCAATAGTTTTACCATATTCCTCACACTCAGTCAGGTCATTACCAGCCGGCAGCCACAATTTTTTCAGGCCAGGAGCAATGAGAGGCATACCGCATTCTTCAAGGCCCTTTTCTATCATTTTCACTGATTCACCACTCCAGCCATAAGAACCAAAGGCTGCTGCACGTTTGTTCTTAAAAGCAAGACCACGCATTTCTTCCAGCACAGCGGCAATGGATGTTAAAATACCTTTATTAATGGTGGAAGATCCCACCAAAACTGCCTTGGATTTAAATACTTCGGCCATAGCATCATTTTTATCATACTTTCCTAGATTGATAGACTTCACCACCAATTCTGGAGCAACTTCGCGAATACCACGAGCAATGGCTTCGGCCATGACCCTGGTGGCGTTCCACATGGTATCGTACAAAATAGTGACCTGATCCTCCTGATAATCATCAGCCCACTTCAAATAGGCCTCAACAATCTGTCCTGGATTATCCCGCCAGATCACACCATGACTGGTACAAATCATATTTAGAGGCAAATTCATGCCCAAAAACTCATTGATCTTCCTGGTCACAAACTTGCTGAAGGGTGTTAAAATATTGGCATAATATTTCAGCGCTTCCTGAAAAAGTTCACATTGATCCACAGTATCATTGTACAAGCCTTCGCAAGCCAGATGCTGACCAAAAGCATCATTACTAAATAAAATAGCCTGGCCCGTCAGGTAACACATCATGGAGTCTGGCCAATGCAGCATGGGTGCTTCCACAAAAACCAAATCCATATCTGGACCAATATTGAGGGTATCCCCGGTTTTAACCGGATGGAAATTCCAATCAGGATGATACATGCCGGTCATGGATTTCACCCCATTGGCTGTGCAGTACACTGGCACACCCGGGATACGGCGCATAAGTTCAGGCATGGCTCCACTATGGTCGGGCTCAGCATGATTCATGACCACATAGTCAATGGAATTTAGGTCAACGGTCTGGGCCAGGGCATCCACAAACTCTCCAGCATACGGGCCCCATACCGTGTCAATGAGCACGGTTTTTTCCCCTTGCAGCAAATAGGAATTATAAGTGGAGCCACGATGGGTGCTATATTCCTCTCCATGGAAAGTACGCAGTTCCCAATCAGTTTTGCCAACCCAGGTCACCACATCATTAATACGTACAGCCATAATAACCTCCAAGGGTTTGTATTTGAGCTTTAATAAAACAAATTACACAAAACAAATCAGGTGTGATAGTAGCAAGACTTGCAAACAAATTCAAAGATAAAAAGACATGGATGCTGCGACTACCGCGCAGCATGACTTTTGTGATGTTCCGTCATTCTGCGAACCACGATAGCGGGATTGTACCTGTGCCATTTATGGTAGAATCCATAAACAGAATTAAAAAGACTGGATCCCTGCGACTAAAGCGCAGGGCAGGCGCTATGATTCACGTGCAAGAGGTGAATAATATTCACCAACTTTTTCTTGCTCTTTGGTATCAAAAAGTTGTCATGATTAAGGTGTCCAACTTCTTCCCCTCAATCCAAATTATGCCTGTTATCTGGGGCACTACTGCATTAACAACAAACTCAAGGCCATGACTCCCATGCCCCCGATCAGACCAAAGAGGCTATCATGCCCTTTACCATACGCCTGGCTGGTGGGTAACAACTCATCCAAACTGATATAGACCATGATCCCAGCGACACCTGCAAACAAAATACCCATAAACTGCTGGGAAACGACCCCATCCGCACCACCGGCAAAAAAACGAATGAGCACATAGGCAATGCCTGCTCCCACAGGCTCTGCCAAACCGCTCAGGGCCGAATAGTAAAACGCTGTACGCCGTTTGCCCGTAGCATAATAAATGGGCACAGCCACACTAATACCTTCAGGAATATTGTGTAAGGCTATGGCCACAGCAATGGCAATACCCAGACTTGGATCATGCAAGGCAGCTAAAAATGTGGCCAGACCTTCGGGAAAATTATGAATACCAATGGCTAAGGCTGTAAAAAGCCCCATGCGCAATAATTTTTTATCTTGGACAGATTTTGGAGGGTTAAAGGGCATGGTACAAGACTGCCCATTCTGGTGATCTAAAAATGCTGTTCCTGTGCTGCGGAGCAAAGCCGATTCTTCTTCAGAGGGAACCTCATGGGGGTTGGTTTCTTCAGGGATAAGGTTGTCAATAAGGCCAATAAGAAACATGCCACCAAAAAAAGATGCCACATTGACCCATTGTCCCAAGGGGTCTCCATAATGAGCTATCAATGCTTCTTGGCCCTTGAAAAAAATTTCTACAAAGGAAACATAGAGCATGACGCCCGCTGAAAACCCTGTGGCCACAGACAAAAAACGATAACTGGAAAGCTTTGCTGTAAACGCAATAATACTTCCAATGCCTGTGGCCAAGCCAGCCAGGGCCGTTAACCCCAAAGCAAACCATACTTCACTCACAACACATGCTCCCCAACATCCACAAATTCATATGAAAACAGCTGCCAACAAAATAATCATCCCGTATGGCGCATAATTACAAGGACGAGGCAGCCAGGTCCGGATCCACTGGGAGCATCAAGGTAAAAAGAACTCCCTGTCCTGGACTGGCTTGGAGATGAATTGTACCCTTAAGGGTCTGGGTAATGAGGTTGTACACAATATGCATACCCAGTCCTGCCCGGTCAGCCCCACGTTGTGTGGTGTAAAAGGGATCATACAGACGCTCCTTTTGCTCCTCAGCCATCCCCACACCTGTATCCCGATACACAATCCGAACTTGGGTATCGCTGACCAATGAGACAGTCAAAAAAATTTCTCCAGGTTGCTGATCAATAAAACCGTGTACAAGGGAATTACTCACCAGATTGACCACGATCTGCATCACAGCTCCTGGATAGGAATACAGCTTAAGACATTCCTGGCACTCCAGATAAATCTTGTGCTCAGTATGCCCATATCTTGACTGCAAACTGATTAAAATTTGTTCAAGGAAAGGGCACAGGTCAAAATATTGTTTCTTCTCAGACCGTTGATCCGTGGCAATTTTTTGAAAGCTCTGAACCAGTTTAGCCGCACGGTCTAAATTCTGGACCACTACCAGGGCAGAGTCATGAATCGCACACAGATATTTTTCCAGATCAGAACGCTTTAAGTCCCCCAAATGATATTGTTCACGAATCTGCCGGGTTCGCTCCAATAAAAAGGAGGCAGCAGTAACACTGACCCCCAGGGGGGTATTAACCTCATGGGCTACTCCTGACACCAGATCGCCCAAGGCTGCCATTTTAGCACTTTGAAGCAATTCCTTTTGTGTACGATGCAAACGGTCTAACGATTCTTCCAAACTCTGGTGATATTCTTTATTTTGTTGCTTGAGCCTGGCCCGATCCAGACATGTTTGCACAGAATGCAAAAAAATACCCATGTCTTGAATGGGTTTCAGCAAATAATCCCAGGCACCAAGGCGCAAGGCTTCAACCACATCTCGAATATCGCCAGCTCCGGAAATAATGACAATGGGGATATCCGGAACAGACCTGGTAACCTCTGCCAAGACCTCCAGTCCATCCATGTTGGGCATGCGCAAATCAGTCAAAACCAGGTCTGGACTTTGAGCATGAACAACCTCCAAACCTTCCTGACCATCCCTGGCTTGCACAACCTCATAGCCAAAATCCTCTAAAAAATATCTGAGGCTAAGACGCACTGCCTCGTCATCGTCAATGATGAGGATAAGGGGAGGTTTTTCGTAGTTTATCATCGATTTTCCATACATAGCAGGCAAAAAAGATGCATCAATATCTCACGAGGCTTTTACAAAATTTCTGCACCCACATGTCTAAGCTCAGGCCTTGAGTGTGACCAGCACACGCATGGTCAGCAATGAGCCAGAGTAAAATCAAAGCACATGATACAGAAAAATCATTCACACTAAAACAATGAAAAAAGAACAATCATGACTATGGATGGGAGTAAACTAGAAAGCCTGATGGTGGTCAAGCCCAATAGATTAATGCCAATGCCCACAATCAGTATCCCACCTGTGGCTGTGAGTTGAGCAATCAGATAATCAGAACAATACGCCTGAAAAAAACTTGCAAATATGGTCAGGGTTCCTTGGTAGATAAGCACAGGAATTGAGGAAAAGAGCACTCCTGATCCATAGCTTGAAGCCAGGGCAATAGCTGCAAATCCATCCAAAAGGGACTTGGTCAGCAAAATGGAATGGTCCCCCCGTACCCCCTCATCAAAGGAGCCTAAAATAGCCATGGCTCCAATACAATAAATAAGGGAAGCTGTAACCAACCCGTCCACAAATTGGGTATTCTTGGATCGAATCATAACGCGAACCTTCTCGGCCAGGCTGGACAAACGGTCTTCAAGCCTGAACCACTCCCCAAGAATACCACCCACCAAAATACTGAGGATCACTAAAAACATATCCTTGCCTTGCAAGGCCATGTCCAGACCTATGACCACCACACACAAACCCAAACCCTGAAAAACAATATGGCGCATTCTTTCTGGTAAACGGCCATGCAAAAAAAGTCCCATGGCTCCGCCCAGAACAATGGCCACAGCATTGATCACTGATCCAAAAGGAAAAATCACAAAAATCGTCCTTGAAAAATACTGCTCATGGGGCGCACTAGAGTTTGGCTATTTGTTCCAGCTTATCTTTATAAGCCACAACACCATTGACCAAGCCACGAGCCAAAACATTCAGATATGCATCAGTATTCAAATTGGCTGCCTCCTGAGCATTGGTCAGATAGCCGGCCTCCACAAGGATGGAAGGCATGCGTGCACCGGTTAACACATAAAAAAAGGCACCTCTGGAACCCTGGCTGTTCAAGGCATATTTGGGGCGCACTGTCTGCAAGGTTTTTTGCTCTACTAACGAGGCCATTTGGCGTGATTCATTGATTTTAGAATTGATCATCAAGTCTGACAAAATAAATTGCATGTCACTAATTTTCTTTGCTGAAACTCCATTTTCCCGTGCAGCGACACGTACAGCCTGCGCATCTGTAGCCAAGCTCAGATAATAGATTTCCAGGCCCTTGACTTTGGGACTGGGATTGGAATTACAATGAACAGAAATAAACAAGTCTGCATTTTTGGCATTAGCCATGGCGGTGCGACCTTCCAGAGGGATAAAGACATCTGTAGAGCGCGTGTAATGTACTTCAAATCCCTGATCTTGAAGCATTTTGCCCATAATTTTCGCCAATCGCAAATTAATATTTTTTTCCTGAATACCATTGGCCACTGCACCAGGATCTTTACCCCCATGGCCTGGATCAAGCATGATCGTGCGTACTTTGAGCCCCAGTTGTTCCACCAAAGAACCAGTATGTTTTTTCTGGGCAGGGGTTACGGCTAGTTCCGGAGTCTTGGGTACGGCTGTCTGTTTTTCAGCCACCTGTGCCTTGGGTATTGCAGCAATTTTCGTGGGAGCCTGTGCTGTCTGGGCCTGAGGTTTCACTGATGTTTCTGGCTGATTTTGCCTGGATTGCAACTCTGATAAAGCTGCCTGAACATGGTCAGTGTCTTGTGCACGCGCCACAGGCCTGGCACTGCCTGAAACCCCATACAGGTCAATAACGACTCGATATGGTTCCGGCAAAGTAAAGACACGATAGGTATCCATTTGTATCAGGTCCAAGGTGACCATTACAGCGCCAGTGCTGTCCTCAGACAACTGGATTTTGGATACAATACCGTCTTCAATACTCCGAGACCAACGCACATCAGGAGCAATGGATGTGCTTTGTAATTGGGCTTGCAATTGGGTGGTGCCTGCTCCCCCTTCCAGCAATTGATGTTTATAGATACCTTGTTGGTCCATATCCAAAACAACACGGGTGTATGCTTCTCCCGACCAATGTCGAATCCCTTTAAGTTGTATTGTTCTTGATGGCACAGTCTTGCTTTGTGCTTTGGAATTTAAGGCCGGAGATGATGCCAGGTTCGATGCTCCTGGGGCTGTTTTTTTACTCTCATTTTGAACAACAGCCATGTCTTTCAGCCGATCCTTGGCCTCTGGAGCCATATCGGACTTGGGATATTGGTTAACCACTTGCTCAAAGGCCAATTGAGCCTGCTGCACATCTTTGATTTGTTCCTGCCAAATAAGACCCTTGCGATACAGGCAATCATCTGCCCAACCATGTTGGGGGAATGTTGCCACCATTTTGTCAAACCAGATAAAAGCCTGATCTCGATCTGCTTGTAAAAAAGATCGTCTGCCCAACTCTTCGTAGATACGCCCAATAAAATACATACATTTAGGAGCATTTTCACCTTGAGGCTCCAAAGCAAGGGATTTTTCAAAGGGTTTGAGCACAGCTTGCCACTCTTCACGCAAGCCTGCTTTTTTTTCATTGGGAAGCAATGCTTTAAAAAGGCTTAAACCTTTTTGATATTCGCTCTGGGCCGAAGCTCCAGCAACTCCAGCCAGGGCCAAAAAAACTATCCCAGCCCAAACCACGATAAAAACTCTCCAACACCTCATGGCCATCTCACATTGTGCTTGTGGAAATGCTGATTAAACGAAATTGAGGCATTATAAGTGCGAAAAACCACATGACAATCGCTACGCTTTTCGCAATGACAGCATTCATCAGCGTCTCCTTTGTACTCTTTTTTAAGGCATGCACCAGGCTAGCCCAAAATATCTTCGACAAATCCTGCTACCCCTTCAATTCTTGGAGGGCTAAGGCCCAAAACTCAGGCCATCCATGCAGCAACTCTTGTACTGCCTTTCCTCGATGGCTACGCGCATTTTTTATTGCTGCCTCCATCTGGGCCGCGGTTATGCCCAGTTCCTCATCAAAAAAAATAGGATCATAGCCAAACCCCTGCTGCCCTACTGGAACTCGGGTAACCTGGCCACGCCACTCTCCCCTGGCTATGAGCTCATGCCCATCAGGCGTCATGGCCACCATGACACAAATAAAAGAGCAGCCCCGAGAACAATCCGGGACTTCCCGCATGGCCTCCAACAATTTGACGATATTTTTTTCATCCGTGGCATTGGCACCACTATACCGGGCCGAGTGAATACCGGGTGCTCCATCCAAAGCATCCACACTCAAACCGGAATCATCGGCAATAGCCACCAGACCTGTTGCCTGGGCCACTGTCTTGGCTTTGATCCGTGCATTGTCTTCAAAGGTTGTACCTGTTTCTGCGATGGCACCAATATCTGGAAAATCATCCAGGCCCAACACTCCAATGCCGGCAGTATGGCTCTGTAAAATAGCAGAAAGTTCACGAATTTTACCTGCATTCCCTGAAGCCAGCACAATATTTTTCATAGTCCTTCCGTGTACCCAAAAGTATAATGAGCCTACTGTCTTGTCTGTAAAAAATCGTCCATCCCGCACAATTGGCAGGCACCACATCCTGTGTCTGGGCAAGGAGGGGTCAACAGCCCATGACGATACTTGGTCCATTCTGAATACAAGTATTTTTTTGATATTCCCAAGTCCAACCTGTCCCAAGGAAAAACTTCTGTAGCATTTGTTTGCTCTGCCACAATCCGATCCACCAATGCAGCGTTTTCTTGCAAGGCCTTGGGCATACCCACATCCATGGCTCGTACCAGACAGGGAAAAATCTCTTCCCCGCCCTTGGCCAAAAAGGCCTGGACTCTGGCCTGTGCGGTATTTTCACCTGAAAAACGCATACCTTTGAACCTGGCCAAAGAGCTTTTAATCCGCTTCATGGCCATTTTAAGCCACTTCTCATCACGAATCCCTGCCCATTGCATGGCAGTCCACGCCTTGGGAATCAGGCAGCTAACGGACAAGGAGATGAGATCAACTCCCTTTTTCCGCTGGCCCTGTCCGCGTTTGCGAGCAGCATCTACCTGCTCCAAAAACAGATCAAGTTCTCGCCAGTCATCTTCATTTTCATCTGGCCAGCCAATAATCATATATAATTTTAAGCTATTAAATTGCAGCCGACTAATGCGTTCTACTGCCTGCAAAAAAGCCTCTTCAGAAAAATTTTTATTCATGGCCAAGCGTAACCGGGTGCTTGCCCCTTCCAAAGCCAGGGTCAATGTTCGCGTGCCCGTATGACGCAAAAATCCCAACAGCTCTTCTGTCAATCCATCAGCTCGTAAAGAGGACAAAGAAAACTTCATCTTGCGCTGGTGGAGCCATTGCAAAAAAGGCAAAAGATCGGGCCAATCTGTCAAAGCCGTGCCCACCAACCCAACTTTATGCGGAGCACACTGGAGAACAATATCCTGCAAGGTTTGCATTTGCGCCTGTCTGGGCGGCTTGTAAATACTGCCTGCCGCACAAAATCTGCATCCATAAGGACATCCCCTGTTGATCTCCAGCAAAAACATATCTCGAAACTGGGCCTGGGAACTTACAAAACAGGAATATGCTGGAGAAACCAGCCCAGTGGTCTGATCCACATGCACTTGACGCTGCACCACTTGCTTGCTGTGTTCTGGAATAAGCAGACCAGGTAGTGCGGCCAGATCCTGCATAACCTGTTTTTTTTCCTGACCATGAATCCAGGCTACAGCAATTTTTTTAATGACCAAATCCAGACCTGCTTCCGCCTCTCCCACAAAAATTCCATCCAAAGCAGGCAAGATGGGAAAGGGATTTAAAAAGGTAATGGGTCCTCCAGCCAAAACTATTGGCCATGTTGGACGATGCCGAGCTGCTATAGGTATATCTGCACCACGCAACAAGGTCAGAGTGGTCAGAAAATCACCCTCAAAATTGAGGCTAAAAAGAATAAGGGGGAAGAGGCCCAGGTCACGATCGGAGTCAAAAGACCTGGGCCTCGGGGAAGTAGGATCCCAAAAAAAACGTTCAACAGCCAACTCCTCCTGGGAACCAAGGAGTTGGTAAACTGTCTGCCATCCCAAGGTAGAGAGGCCATGCTGTAAGCGCTCTGGAAAAACAAGAGCTACTGGAAGCCGCCCCCCCCATTCCTTTATTTTGGGGATATCGCGACCATAATACACGCATCCCTCCTCCCAGCAAGACAGTACAAAATTACCCGATTAATCTGCTTGCATCCTGATAAACGAAGGAATCTCAAATTCTTCTTCATCAAACAAAAATTCAGGTTCATCAGGGCCATTCACCCGCTTTAATCTCGGTTCCAACTGTTGCTCACCTGACACCAGGTCTCCTTTGCCCGCACGCAAGTAGGCTGGAGTATTTAAATCTGTATGCTCACTTAAGGTGATATTTCGGGTGCGCGGACGTCCCATGGAACTTCCCTGTTCTTGTCGTGATGCAGTGGATCCAGTTTTAAATGAGGTGATTTTGCCCCCTTTTTCCAGGCCAGAACCGCTATCCTGAATACCTGTGGCAATAACTGTAATGCGCATTTCATCACCACATTCATTATCAAAAACAGTCCCAAAATAAATCTTGGCATCTTCATGGGCTGACTCATGAATAATACTGGCAGCCTCACTGACCTCTTCAATGGTCAACTCAGAACTACAGGTAATGTTCATGAGAATTCCACGTGCCCCATCAATGGTCACATCTTCCAAAAGTGGACTGGTTATGGCCTTTAAGGCAGCTTCGCGGGCACGGCTTTCGCCCGTGGCAATGCCTGTCCCCATCATGGCCAATCCCATTTCTTCCATCACTGCCTTAACGTCAGCAAAATCCAAGTTAATTTGACCAGGAACAATGATCAGATCAGAAATACCCTTTACGGCCTGTAAAAGTACCTCATCAGCCTTGGCCAGCATCTCAATAAAAGAGGCTTTTTTTGAAGCCAAAGTCAATAAGCGATCATTGGGAATGGTGATAATACTATCCACAATTTCCCGCAGCTCCTTGATGCCTCGATCAGCTTGCTGTTGCCTGCGCTTGCCTTCAAAAAAGAAAGGCTTGGTCACTACGGCCACAGTAAGGGCACCCATGTCCTTGGCCACCTGGGCGATGATGGGCGCTGCTCCGGTTCCAGTTCCACCGCCCATGCCTGCAGTAACAAAAACCATGTCGCAATCCCCAAGCACATCGCGAATCTGGGAATGACTTTCCAAAGCTGCGTCACGTCCCACATCAGGATTGGCACCTGCGCCCAAGCCTTTGGTCAGCTTGTCTCCGAGCTGAATTTTGTATTCTGCCTGGGAGTGCTTCAAGTCCTGCATATCTGTGTTAGCAGCAATAAAGGTAACCCCCTGCATGGCGGACTTGATCATGTTATTGATGGCGTTACCACCACCTCCGCCCACTCCGATAACTTTGATCAAAGCATTATCTTCGCGTTCAATTTCCAAGAAATCCATACTTCCCCCAAACGTTGACGTTGACCCCAAACATCAGACCTGTTGAACAATTATTCCTTTTCTTCTCATGAATGACAATCAGCTAATATCCACAAACCATTTTTTCATGCGAGCCAAAATAGAATAGAAAATATTTTTGTCCCGAATACGGATCTTATTTTCCTTGCCGTGCTTTTCTGCTCCATACAGAAGTAAGCCCACGGCTGTGGCGTACATGGGACTATCCACCACATCTTTCAGCCCTCCCACTCCAGCAGGAGCAGCGGTTCTGGTGGGCAAATTAAAAACCTGCTCTGCCAATTCCTGCATACCTTCAATGCGTGAAGCTCCACCTGTCAGCACTACTCCAGCTCCAATGAGCTTTTTATAGCTGGAACGGATCAATTCCTGGTCAATAAGCGCCAAAATTTCTTCCATACGTGGCTCACAAATTTCTGCCAATACTTGTCGGCTGAGCTTGCGTGGTTCACGTCCCCCCACGCTAGGCACTTCTACAATTTCATCCTGATGCACCAATTCTGCCAATGCACAGCCATATTTAATTTTTATTTTTTCTGCGGCCTGAGTAGGGGTACGCAATCCAAAGGCAATATCATTGGTCAGATTGGTTCCACCCAAGGCAATTACTCCAGTATGCTTGATGGAATTACTGTGAAAAATAGCAATATCTGAAGTGCCGCCACCAATGTCAGCCAGGGCCACACCAATTTCTCGCTCTTCATCCGTAAGCACAGCCTTGGACGCAGCAAAGGCCTCAAGCACAATATCTTCCACATCCAACCCTGATTTGTGACAAGATTTGACAATATTTTGTGCACTGGTCACAGCACCCGTAACAATGTGTACCTTTACTTCCAGGCGCACCCCAGCCATGCCCAAGGGATCAACGATACCCCTTTGATCATCCACTATGTATTCCTGAGGCAAAATATGGATGACCTCACGATCCAAAGGAATAGCCACTGCTTTAGCTGCATCAATCACCCGTTCAATATCACGGGCCGTGACCTCACCACCTTTGACAGCAATGACCCCATGACTATTAAAACCCTTGATATGGCTCCCGGCAATTCCCACGTACACAGCCCGAATCTCGCAGCCAGCCATCAGTTCGGCTTCTTCCAATGCCTTTTTGATGGATTGCACTGTTTGTTCAATATTGACCACCACACCTTTGCGCAAACCTGTGGATGGGCTGGTGCCAATACCAATAATATCCACGCCATCAAGACCCACTTCCCCAACAACAACACAAATCTTGGTTGTCCCGATATCCAACCCAACAATTAGTTCAGACTTGCCCATCTTTTTCACCTCCCGATATGCATCGGTCTCTATATTATAGCATCTTTTCAGTATAAAATTTCAGCCAGGCCCGGTTAGGCATAGCAAATATGGACTTCACTTTATGCAATTCATTGCGTCCCGCCAGATCAACCCAAACCTTGGTCAGGGATGTTAAAGTGGATGGTAAGTCTGTTCCATCTACTTGAATGAGCACCTGTGGATCCTCTAAAAACAAGGTAAACTGCTCTGGGCTATCTTGGCGCACCCAGGCGATTTGCTGCATACCAAAGGGAAGAGTATTCCGAGCAATTTCAGCAAAAAGCTCATGAATCCCAGCCCCAATAGGTACCCCATCTTCCTGATCCAAAAGGGGCAAGGCCACAAATTTTTCAACACTCAAAGCAGCTATGGGCTGACCCAAAGCATCCGCATAAAACAAACGGTCACCCCGTCGCACCATAAAGAAAGGCTGATGTTCCTTTATTTCCACAATAAGCCCATTGGGCAGCACCCTGGTCACAGAAACACTTTCCACCCAATGGGAAGCAGCTATCTGACGCTGAACATCAGCGATATTGACCTCAAGTAAGTTCAGGCCTGGATGAATGTTGGCCATTTCAGCAATCTCGTCCGAGCTAAGGCGCTGTCCCCCTTCAATTTGCAGCTGTTCCAAGCGGAAGAATTCATGGCTGGTAACCCAGCGGTAGCTCAGTAAGATACCCAGGCTGATCATCACCAGAACGCTAAGGCCAACGGTCCATTGGAGAATAACCACCACAACTCGCCCCAAACCCAGGGCCAGGTCTCCGGCAACAGCCACAGTGCTCACTGGTCTGCATAACTCAGTTTTTCTATAGGCATTTCTGCGAATTTTTCTGTCAATGGTTGCTACAGCCATTTTTTACCCTTCATTATCCAAATACTGTTGGCCCACGGTCCAAATACTTCCGGCCCCCAAAGTTAAAAACACATCATTGGGTTGTAAAATTTGTTCAAGTTCACTACCCAGGGCCTCAAAATTTTCAAAAAAACGTACCGGAGTATTACTCACCTGACGAATGGCTTGAGCCAAACTTTGCCCACTCACTCCTGGAATGGGGGCTTCACTGGCAGGATAAATTTCTGTCAACAACAATTGGTCCACAGGCTCAAACACTTTGGAAAATGCGCCAAAAAGAGCTTGGGTTCTGGAAAAACGATGGGGCTGAAACGCTACCACCAATCGCTTGTCCGGATAGCAGGCCCGAGCTGTTTCCAAAGTTGCAGCAATTTCTGTGGGATGATGACCATAATCATCAATGACCAGGACACCATTTCGAGTGCCCTTGTATTCAAAACGTCGCCCCACCCCTGCAAAGGTACCCAGTCCAGCAATAATATCTGTACAGGATATGCCTGCCTCCATGGCTACACCAATGGCTGCCAAGGCATTTAATACATTGTGCCGACCAGGATGAGCCAAGGAAACTTCGCCCCAGAAAGTATTATCCCGATATACATTAAACCTGGAACCAGCTTCACAGGAAATGATTTCTCCTCGCAATACATTATCCATTGCAAATCCATAGGTCAGCACTGGTCGGCGCACACGGTGTAACAGAGACTGAATTTCCGGATCATCTCCACAAACAACATTAAGCCCATAAAAAGGCACGCTATTCATAAAAGAGACAAAACTATCGTGGATCTCATCCATATCTTTGTAATAATCCAAGTGATCGGCATCCACATTGGTGACCACAGCCAAACGGGGCAAAAGGCATAAAAAGGAGCCATCTGATTCATCCGCTTCAGCAATCAAATACCGGCCTTGCCCAAGCATGGCGTTGGCACCAAAGGCATTTAATCGACCACCAATGATCACAGTGGGATCAAAACCAGCAGCCACAAAAATAGTTGCCAACAGGGACGTTGTGGTCGTTTTTCCATGTGTTCCAGCCACAGCCACCCCAACCTTGAGACGCATCAGCTCGGCCAGCATTTCTGCTCTGGGAATAATGGGAATCCCCAATACTTGTGCTTGGAGAAGCTCCGCATTATTGTCTTTAATGGCAGTGGAGCGCACCAGCACCTGAGCATCGCCCACATGCTCCGCACTATGCCCAATACAAATATGTGCTCCCAAAGTCTGCAAACGGTCAGAAACTGCACTGCGCACCAAGTCTGATCCTGAAACCTCATAGCCAAGATTAATGAGTACCTCAGCAATGCCGCTCATGCCCGACCCGCCAATACCAACCATATGTATTCTTTTAATCTTGGACTTCATGCTCATCTCTTTGCTACACACTGTGCTTTTTCTGCCTGACCAAATCGACCAACTCTTTCACAATACTGCTACCAGCATCGGGTTTGCCCAGTTCCCGGGCCAATCGTCCCATTTTGGCCAAACGTTCAGGCATATGTAAAAGATCCTCCACGGCTGCGGCCAAATGCAACTCTGCCAATTGGCTCTGCTGAAAGACCAAGGCTGCTCCAGCTCGTTCCAAATAACGGGCGTTTTTGAGCTGATGATCATGGATGGCATAGGGAAAAGGTACTAAAATGCTCGCTTTCCCAGCAGCTGTTACTTCGGCCAAAGTAGTTGCGCCTGCTCGACAAATGACCAAATCTGCAAAACGATACGCACCTTGCATATCATCAATAAAAGCACTGACTCGCGCTTCAGGATATTTCTCTGCGTACACCTGTTGAATCTTCTCAAATTCCTCTCGCCCGGTCTGGTGCCAAATCTGTATGCCTCGACTTTTAAAAGCTTCCAGCTCCCGAAGCATGAGCGCATTTAAAGCTTGTGCTCCTTGGCTCCCTCCCAAAATCAAAATATTCCGTCCAGCTAGTCGCTTTTCATCACGAAGCTGGCCAATGGTACTGCGAATAGGATTACCGGTGACCACAACATTTTGCCCGGAAAAACGGGGGGCATCCATATCTGAAAAACTGACAAAAATTCGATCTACCCACCTGGCCAAAATATTGTTGGTTACTCCTGGCACACTATTTTGCTCATGAATGGCGGTTGGAATACCCATAAATGCTGCTGCCAAAGTACAGGTAAAACCAGCGTATCCCCCCAGACCCAATACCACATCTGGCTTTTGTTCTCGCAACAGCTTCCAGGCTTTAAAAAAACTTCTGGTCAGCCAAAATACAGTACCCAAACTTTTTATGCCCCGCCCCAGCACACCTCGGGCAGGCAAGGCCACAAAAGGAATGTGCGCCTGTTCAACCCAGCGGCGTTCCGGACCACGATCCCCGCCCACAAAGAGAATTTGACAGTCAGGCTCTTGTTGTCCCACGGCCTCGGCCACAGCCAGAGCTGGAAAAATATGGCCTCCTGTTCCGCCAGTGGTCAAAATCAAGCGTTTCATGGCCGTACCTTTCGGGACAGGTTGAGTAAAATTCCAGAACAAAAAAATGCACCAATAAGGTGACTGCCACCATAGCTAAAAAAAGGCATGGGCACGCCTTTGGAAGGAATGGCGCCCAAGACCACGCCAATATTTAAAAGCCCGCCTAGAATAATAATTGCACCCATACCAAAGGCAGTAATACGATCTTGCAAGGTGTCTTGGTGAATACTGATGGATATTGTCCGCCAAATAACAACTCCCAATAAAATAATAATGACCGAGATACCTAAAAATCCCAGTTCTTCACCCACCACAGCCATGATAAAATCATTATGGGCTTCAGGTAGAAAAAACAGTTTTTGTTTCCCCTCACCCAGCCCCAAGCCCAGCCATCCGCCAGAACCAAGGCCATAAAATGACTGCACCAATTGGTAGCCAGAATCCTGAGCATCTTTAAAGGGGTCTAAAAACGAGGCCACACGACGGATGCGATATGGAGAATGCGTTACCATTCTGATGACAGGAAATATTGCCAACATAAGAGCTGAAGCCAAGAAAATAATCCGGGTTCCTCCCACCAAACAAAGTAGGAACAAGAGTCCAGCTAAAAATAACGCCCCTCCAAAATCAGGCTGCAACATCAAGATGATACAAAGTAGCCCGGTCATCATAATGGGTGGAAGAAAGCCAACACTAAAGCTTTTCACCTTGTCCTGTTTATTGGCAAAAAAATACGACAAATAAAAAACCAGTGCGATCTTGGCGGCCTCAAGGGGCTGCACTGATATGGGCCCCAACTTAAGCCAACGTGCGGCTCCACCGGCCTTATTCCCCAGAGGTGAAAAAATCGTAAGCAAAAGCAATATAATAACCAGCAACAGCCACAAATATGTGTGCTGGTAAAAAAACTCCATATTGGTGCGCATGGCGGCGACCAGTACTAAAAAACCCAGACCCATAAAGGTCGTCTGTTTCCAAAAAAGGGCATACTTATCCCCAAACAACTTTTCTGCCACAATGCCACTGGCACTAAAGACCATAAGCAATCCCAAGGAAGCCAGTAAAATCACAGCACCCAGCAAGATATAGTCAAAGCCCGGACTTTGCTGTGGAATATTTTTTACAGCTATCCGCATGACTTTTCCCCTGCCCATCGCCGAACACATTGTTGAAAGGCGCGTCCTCGTTCTTTGTAATTGGCAAACAAGTCAAAGCTGGCTGTTGCTGGCGACAACAGCACGCAATCGCCTGTTTGAGCCTGAGTTGCGGCCCTGACTACTGCTGCCTCCAAAGTTGCATCCCAGGTCAGGGAACCATCAAAATCCTGCCAGGCTTCTTCAAAAATTTCCCTGGAAGCGCCAAAAAGATAAATGGCCCGAACTTTTTCCTGAAGCACAGGAAGTATAAGCCGTAAATCTCCACCCTTGAAAATACCACCAGCCAAAAGATGGATGGGGCGGTCCTGACTCTTGATGGCTGCCAATGCTGAGTCAATGGTTGTTGACTTGGAGTCATCGACAAAAATAACACCTTGATATTCCAGCACTGTTTCCAAACGATGGGGCAGAGAAGCAAAATCCCTGACTGCTGCTTGGGCCTCATCCACACTGACACCAAAAAAACGGCTGGCCAGATACGCTGCTTCCAAATTTTCTTGGTTATGCGCTCCTGGCAGTCCTGGGCATTGGAAACGGTTGGTGCCTACAAAATACGTTCGTGAAGCCTGGGTAAAATTTCTGCCTTCCAGTTCCTGACGCATGGCTAAAGGTACAATAGCCAGGTCCCTGGTATCCAGACGAGCAAACATGCTCAGCTTGGCCTCAAGGTATTCTGCCATGCTTTCATGGTAATCCAGGTGGTTGGGTGAAAAATTCAGCAATACTGCCACCTGGGGATGAAAAGAGGGGGAGTTTTGTAATTGAAAGCTGGACACCTCCAATACCAGCACCTCTGCTTGATCATGATCAAGCAAATACTCACTTAACGGAGTTCCAATATTGCCGCCCACAAAAGCCTTGTGCCCACTGTGCTCTAAAATCCGCCCCACCAAAGTGGTGGTCGTGGTTTTGCCGTTGGTTCCGGTGATAGCAATCATGGGTTTAGAAACAAACCAGCTTGCCAACTCCAGTTCAGAAATCACCTGGACATCTTGGGGAATGAGTGAACGCATTCTTGATTTGGCAATACCCGGACTTAACACCACAAGCTGTGCTCCCAAAAAATATTCTGCCTTGTGTTCACCATGGATAACCTGCACCAAATGATCATCTTCAAAGCTCTGGATATTTTTTGATCCTTGCTCCAAAAGACGTACCTGGGCTCCAAGCTTGAGCAATAAACGCGTGGCCGCGATGCCTGATCGTCCGGCGCCCACAACAACAGCCTGATGGCCCTTGAGCTGGTCTGCATGTACAAACTCACGCATAATGACCTACCGAAGTTTGAGCGTTCCCAGCGCCATAACTGCTAAAAGCAGGGATAAAATCCAAAAACGAACAATAATTTTGGACTCGTGCACCCCTTTTTTTTCAAAATGATGATGCAGGGGGGCCATACGAAAAATACGCTTTCCTCCGCTCATTTTGAAATATCCCACCTGCAAGACCACGGACAGGGTTTCGATCACAAAAAGGCCACCGACGATAACTAAAAGTAACTCCTGCTTGCACAACAGGGCAATAAATCCAAGGGTTCCCCCAATACTTAAACTACCCACATCACCCATAAAAATCTGAGCAGGAAAGGCATTAAACCATAAAAATCCCAGACCAGCCCCGACCATGGCTCCACAAATGACCGTCACTTCACCCACCCCAGCCACATAAGCCACCTGTAGATAAGTGGCCAAGTTTATATGCCCAGCAACATAAATAAAAACAGCAAAGCAGGCCGCTGTAACTACAGCCGGTCCAATGGCCAACCCATCCAGCCCATCTGTGAGATTAACCCCATTGGACGCACCAACCATGACAAACATGCCAAAGGGAATATAAAACCAGGACAAATCAGGATGAAAATTCTTGAAAAAAGGAGCCATAAGCTGGCTGGAATATTCGGGAAAGGCTACCAGTAAAGATACCACTCCAAGGCTGATGATTACTTGTCCCAGCAATTTGGTTCGCGCCGAAAGACCATCGTTATGTTTACGCACCACTTTGATATAGTCATCAGCAAAACCCACTGCACCAAAACCCAAAAACACCAAAATAGTCAGCCAGATATATTTATTGGTCAGGTCGCTCCAAAGTAAAACACTGGTCAGCATACAAAATCCAAATAAGAGACCACCCATGGTTGGAGTGCCGCTCTTGCTTTGGTGGTCTGGGCCACATTCCTTGATGTATTGGCCAAATTTTACCTTGTGTAGCCAGCGTATAAAAAAGGGTCCAATAATAATGGAAAGGACAAGAGCGGTCAGCATCGCGTAGATAGATCGAAATGTTATATAGCGAAAGACATTTAAAATACTGATCTGATCGCTTAAGGGGTAGAGAAGATGATAAATCATTCCCAGTTCCTTTCCAAAAACATATACAAATTTTCCATTTTACAGCTACGCGACCCTTTGACCAGGAGCACCCCTGGTTCATCTTGAAACATGGCCAAGGCATGCAAAATCTGCTCAGCCGAGGTGACGGCTACAAATTCACCCGTATAGCCAGTCAGGCCTGATTGCACATCCGCAGCATGTTGGCCGTAAAAAAAACAATGGGATGCCTTGGAGGCAACGACTCTTTGCCCTAACTCCTGATGCGCATGCAAAGCCTCAGACCCAAGTTCCAACATATCTCCAAGGACCAAAACAAGGCGTTGGTCTTGGGCCAAATCCCTCGCCTGGGCAATGGACAAAAACATGGACATGGGATTGGCGTTGTAGGTGTCATCAATAAAGGTCCACTTTCCAACCTGGCTGGTAACAAAACGTTGTACCACTGGGACATGCTCTTCAAGACCCTGGATCACAGCCTCAAGGTCCAAGCCCAACTCCTGGGCCACGGCAATGACTGCCATAATATTTTCACTAATATGAAGATGACCCGGTACAAGAAGAGAATGGTGCTGGCCATGACTCGCAATGTGATAGAGCACATTTTTGCCCTGATCCATACGCTTGTGGCACGTGTAGGCTACATCCAGGCCTGTGCCAGAAAAAAACGTCATCGGCACACTCTTCTTTTTGCTTTCCTGAACAAGCTCCGGATAATCAGCATTTAAACAAGCCCAGCCTTGAGGGCGCAGATAATCAAGTAGCGTCATTTTTTCTTCGGCAACACCCGTTACGCTCCCCAGCCCAGCCAAATGACAAGGGCCGATATTGAGCACCACAGCCACATCAGGAGCCAAAATATATCCTAGTTCATCCATATCTCCAGGCTCACTGATGCCCAACTCCAAAACCCAGTAGTCCTCTTGCCCGCTCATTTCTAATATCGACAGGGGCAGACCTATTTGGTTGTTCAAATTCCGAAAATTTTTACCTGTTGCCCCTGCAGTGGCTAACACCTTGGCCAACATTTCCTTGACCGTTGTTTTCCCAGCCGAGCCTGTTACCCCAATAACGCATGCTTGGGACTGCTCCCGCCAAAATCTGGCCAGACGCCCCAAAGCCTTTGTTGTATCTCGCACCAGCAAGACAGGCACACCTACATCCAAAGGTCTGCTGGCCACCAGAGCACAGGCTCCGGCTGCAATGGCCTGCTGCGCAAACTCATGACCATCCAGTTGCCGACCCACAATACAGAAAAAAAGATCCCCAGGCTGAACAGAACGGCTATCAATGCTCACCCGAGTTACCATTGGGTCAGGATGAATATCCACACTCGCACCCATGGCCGCAGCAATTTGCCCTAGAGTCAGCCTCATGACAGGTACTCCCGGACCACCTCAAAATCAGAAAAATGACGTTTTTCAGTACCAATAATCTGATAATCTTCATGCCCTTTGCCTGCGATGAGCAAGGCATCGCCTGAGTGCATACGGTCAATGGCCAGACCAATGGCCTTACGCCGATCTGGTTCACAAATGATTTCAAGAGGACCATCAAGGCCAGGTAACACCTGATCCATAATGGTCTGCGGGTCTTCTGTTCGAGGATTGTCTGAAGTCAACACCGCTATATCCGCATATTGGGACACAGCCTGGCCCATAAGGGGGCGCTTGCTGGTATCCCGATCTCCCCCACAGCCAAAAACCACGAGTAAACGTTGAAACCCCATGGATTTCAGTGCCAAAGAAACTTTTTCTAAAGCATCAGGGGTATGAGCATAGTCCACAAAAATATCCAGGCCACGATTATTGGGTACCCGCTCCAGTCTGCCCGGTGCACCAGGGGCATCTGCCAGACAGGCCAATTGCTTGGTCTCCAGGCCCAATAAAAGCCCTGTTCCCTGGCAGGCCAGCAAGTTATACACATTGTGCCGCCCCACCAGAGTTGTGCGTAGTTCCCAAGTCTGGCTATGATATTTCATGACCAGATGCGTGCCCCACGTACCCGCGGACAAAATTTCAGCCTGCAAATCAGCCTGGCCCAGCCCATAACTCATAAGTTCCGGACGCTCTTTTTTAAGACGTAGCCCATAGGCATCATCCGCATTAACCACACCCAAAGCACACCCCTGGGGAGGATGACGAAACAAACGCGCCTTGGCCTGAAAATACCTGTCCATATCCTGGTGATAATCAAGATGGTCCTGCGTCAAATTGGTAAATACACCCACTTCCACAGGCAGCCCGGCAATACGCTCCTGATCCAGAGCATGGGATGAAATTTCCATAACCAGGTGACTCACACCACTTTTGACCATTTGCCCCACTGTCTGGTGCAAAGTCAGGGTATCTGGAGTGGTCATATTGGCAGGGACACTCATTCCCGGCCAAGAGTATTGCACTGTGCCCATAAGCCCTACGGACAAAGTATTATGCTCAAGAAGGTAATGGACCAAGTATGCAGTCGTTGTTTTACCATTAGTCCCGGTAATACCAACAACATGTGGCATACGATCCTTGGTCCCAAAGGCCAAAGGAGCTAAAATGCCCAAAACCTGGGCAGGATCTTCAACAGGAACATACAAAACATCTGCCCGCGGCACCACAGGCACCTTGACATCATAGACAATGGCTCTGGCTCCGCGATCAATGGCCTCGTCAATATACTGTGCACCATTAACTCGGATGCCAGGCATGGCCACAAACACATCACCAGGCATAATACGCCCAGAATGGGTGCCCAGATTGGCACCATGCTCTAAGATCTTTGTAATGCGGTCCAAATTATTGATGTCCATTTTATCCTGGCTGATCCGTAAGCCACAATTGACATTTTTTTTCAGCAGACCATTTTTCACCAGGCAAAGGTTTTTGTTTGCCAATAAATACACCCTGGCCGCTCACTGTGGGTACCACTCCCTGAGGAACAAGGGTTTCCAAAGCTTGGCGGACCGTTACTCCTGTCAAGTCCGGCACCATGCCTTCATGCACAATAATGGCCTTACTTTTCCGTACCACAGCCACCACTCGATCTGTTGGAGTGCTTTCTATGGCGACCTCCGCCTCTTCAGGCTCAGTCAACATCCCTGCCGCCATGAGCAGTTGCATCCCGACATTACGCACTTCAGGAGCCACCAGCACTCCACCATAGTGACCGGCCTGTGGTTCATCGATCATCATACATATCAGGTAGCGTGGATTATCCGCAGGAAAAATAGCAATAAATGAGGCCGTATAATCCGAGCCATATCCACCCGTAGGGCTGGCTTTTTGAGCTGTGCCAGTTTTTCCTGCCACTCGAATGCCATCAATACGTGAACGCTTGCCTGTGCCATCCTGTTCCACAACTTCTTCCAACATGGCCATGACCATGGCCGCCACCTCTGTATCAAAAACTCGCTTCCCCTGGACAGGATTTCCTGGCTCATACTGCAAGGTTAAAGGAATACGTATCCCGCCATTGGCTATACAGAGATAGGCCTCAGCCATTTGCAGCATGGTCACGGCCAGGCCTTGCCCAAAGGAAATATTGGCCAAATCCAGTTCTTTCCATTGCCCAGGTGGACGTAAAAGCCCGGCAGATTCTCCAGGCAAGGGCAACCCCAAAGGACGAGCAAAGCCTATTTCCTGAAGATAGTGACTGTACTTGGATGCACCAAGGGCCAGGCCAATTTTAGCACTTCCAATATTGCTGGAATAACGAATGATTTCACTGACAGTCAGATTTTCATACTTGTGGGTATCACGAATGCGACGTCCACCCACAGCCCAGCGTCCATTTTCACAATAGTATTTGGTGGTTGGAGTACAGATTTTTTCTTGTAATGCGGCAGCAACCATAATGGGCTTCATGGTGGACCCAGGCTCAAAAATATCCACAGCCAATCTATTTTTCCAGCCATTACTGTTTTTCTTGGAAGAATTGGGATTAAAAAAAGGATAGTTTGCCCACCCTAAAATCTGGCCAGTAGGTACTTCCACGACCAGTCCGATACCATATTTACCCTTGGCGTTGACCACACTTCGCTCCAAGGCCTGTTCTGTGGCTAACTGCACCTGACTATCTATGGTTAAAAAAATATCCTGGCCGTCATAAATTTCTTGATCATCTTTACCAGGCAAAGAGAGGCGCTTGCCTGCCGCATCCTTTTGCACTGTGTACTTGGTGGAAGAGGGCTGCAAAATAGAGTTGAAACTTTTCTCAATACCTTCAATACCTTGCCCATCAATATTGACAAAACCAAGGAGCTGCCCAGCCATATGCGCCTGAGGATATTGGCGGGCATTTTCCACATCCAAATATACCCCTGGCAGCATGGCCTCGCGCACAGCAGTGGCTTGAGCATCACTCACCTTTCGAGCTATCCAAACAAAACGTTTGGCCGAACCAACCAAGGAGGACACGTTTTTTCTGTTCACCCCTAAGATAGAGGATAACTCCTGGGTCACTTTGGCTTTATCCTGAATTTCATGTGGCCTGACATAAACAGATTGCGTAGACACAGTGGTCGCCAAGAGCAAACCATTGCGATCAAAAATCTCGCCACGCTTGCCTGATACAGTCTCCGATGCCCAATACTGGCGATTAGCCATTTTGGCATACTCTGGTCCTTTAACAATCTGCACATGGTATGCTCGGGCCCACAATCCTGCCAAGGCCAAAGCAAAAATTACACCGGCAAAAATAATTTTGCCTCTGCTTCTCTCCTTGGGCGGTTTGGGATCTTTGACAACCATGTTCATTACAGCCTGACTCTCACTTATTATTGTTGCAACATGCGAATCTGTTCTCGAACCGGAGGCCTTAGCCCCATTTCATTAGCCCGTTCTCGAAGCTGTGCTGGAGCCAAAAGATAATGCCGCTCAACTTCAAGTTTGGCATGCTGGTCTCGTTTATCCTGGAGTTCACGCTCCAAAGTTTTGAGTTCATAGGCCAAATCTACACGTTCAATGTTGACCCAGACCAGGGCCAAACCCAAAGCAAGAGTGATGGCAAACATGAGCAATAAACCCAAAAAACTTTCTATTTTCATGCTTGCTCCTCTTGAAGGCGTTCGGCCACACGTAATTTTGCACTCCGGCTACGTGGATTTTCTTGCTGTTCTTCAGCCTCGGGCAGCAAGGGTTTTCGTGTTAAAATACGCAACTTTCGGGTGTGACCACATTGGCACACCGGATATTCCCTAGGGCATAAACAAGCACTGCTTTCTCGTTTAAAAGCGTGCTTGACCAGACGATCTTCCAAAGAATGAAAAGAAATCACTGCAATTCTTGCCCCTGGAGATAAATAATCTATAATATCGTGTAAAAAATTTTTAAGTTCTTGCAGCTCACTATTTACTTCAATGCGTAGGGCCTGAAATGTTTTGGTCGCCGGATGATTACGCGCCAAAGCACGCCGTTTACCTGGATATGCCCGTTCCACAATACGCGCCAAAGCCAAAGTATTTTCAATCCAGCCTTGTTCTCGGGCAGAAACAATAGCTCTGGCAATCCGCCCAGCCATTGGCTCTTCACCATACTCCCAAATAATTTTTTTTAACCGCTCACAGGATGCAGTATTGACAATTTGAGCTGCTGGCGGCGCACCGGAACCAGGATCCATGCGCATATCAAGGGGCCCATCGTATAAAAAAGAAAAACCACGCTCAGGACTGTCCAGTTGCAAAGAAGAAACCCCGAGATCAACAATAACCCCATCAAAAAAATCCCATCCCAATTTCTGGGCTTCTAAAGCAAAATATTGAAAGGAAGTCTGGGCCAAAGTTACCTGCTGGCCAAAAGAGGTCAGCTGTGCCTGGGCCCGACGCAGGGCTTGGACATCACGATCAAGACCCAGTAACCAGGCTTGGCCTACGGTTCGCTCCATAAGGCCTGCAGCATGTCCGCCCAGCCCCACAGTCGCATCCAGATACCGCCCCCCTGGCTTAGGTGCGATCCAATCCAGGACTTGGTTGCGCATGACCGGGATATGATCGCATTGTTCTTTCATTATTACCTCAAATCAAAAACGTAATTCAAAACCGCTGCCTGCCAGATTATCCATGACCTGATCAAAATTTTCCTGCATAACCTTGCGCTGGTTTTCAAAGCGCTCCAGATCCCAAATTTCAAATTTTCGACCAACACCTGCCAAAACAATGTCCTTACTTAATTGCGCGTAGGTTCGCAGATGGGGAGGAACAAGGATGCGACCCTGTTTATCCAGGGTCACCTCTATAGCACCAGAAATAAAAAAACGATGAAAATCGCGCACCCCGCGATCAGCCATATTCAATTTGGCAAAATTTTGTTCAATAATTTCCCACTCAGGCAGCGGATAGGCAGCTACACAATCATCAAAATTGGTCAACACTATTCTCCCTTCAGGAGATTGAGCAAAGACCTCGTCACGAAATTCCGGAGGCAGCATGAGCCTCCCCTTGGGATCTTGCGAACGATATGAGTGACCTCTAAACATATTTATACACCTATTTCCACTTTTCCCCACTTTTTCCCACTCATACCCCCCTAGTTCTTGCAGAGTCAAGACAATCCTCCACTTTTATTCAAAAAAAGAGTAAAAAAATACCAACCCAAAAAAATACAAGATCATACTTCTTTGAAGAAAAATTAAAAAACAATCACAAATAAAGTTGGTTAGCCTTTATTCTTTGGGCAAAAAGAAAAAAAATATTCCCAAAACGACAAAACTCTACTGTGTAAAGTCTAAAAAAGGATGCTGTACAGCTGGTCTGCAGGAAGAATAAAGTCGATAAGAGGCTCCTGGTCAGGACAACCAAGAGCCTTTGTGCTGGGTATGCTTAAAATATCTGGGGATAAGTGTGGACAAAGTCTTCCAAACGTTTACGAGAAGTCAATATGCGTTCCTTGAGTTGGGTCCGATATGCATCCATGTTCATTATCGGCTTTTTGGCCACACCGGTGTCCATAGCACTTTGAGCCACAGCCGTGGACACAAATTCAATAAGTCGCAAGTCAACAGGCTTGGGAAGAATATAGTCCAGCCCAAAGTCGAGCTTATCCACAGTATAGGCTTGACAAACATAGTCCGGGACAGGCTCCTTGGCCAAGTTCGCCAGAGCCCTGGCAGCTGCCAACTTCATCTCTTCATTGATTTCCGCGGCCCGCACGTCCAGGGCACCACGAAAAATAAAGGGAAAACCCAAAACATTATTGATTTGATTTGGAAAGTCCGATCGGCCGGTGCCCATAATGGCATCAGGTCGAACTGCTTTGGCCTCTTCATAGGAAATTTCAGGCACAGGATTGGCGCAAGCAAAAATTATAGGATTTTTGGCCATGGCTCGAACCATATCCTGATTGATGACCCCAGCCTTGGACAGACCCAAAAATAAATCTGCCCCAAGCATGGCCTCCTCCAGGGAGGCATAAGTTTTGGTTGTAGCAAATTCCCTCTTTTGGGCACTTAAGTTTGTTCGGCCCAGATGGATGTGCCCTTGGGAATCGAACATAGCTATATTTTTTGGATCCAGACCCAAAGCCACATATAAACGGGTGCAGGAAATAGCCGCTGCCCCTGCACCCGAGACCACCATGCGCAGGTCAGTAATTTTTTTACCTGCCAGTTCTGCGGCATTGATCAGTGCTGCTGCAGAAATAATGGCTGTACCATGCTGGTCATCATGAAAAACTGGAATCCCCATTTCTTTTTTAAGGCGGTCTTCAATATAAAAACACTCGGGAGACTTGATATCCTCCAGGTTGATCCCGCCAAAGGTAGGTTCCAGAGCCTTGATCATCGCACAGAGCTTGTCCGGATCAGTTATATCCAGGTTAATATCATAGACGTCCACATCCGCAAAAATCTTAAATAACAGCCCCTTGCCCTCCATAACTGGTTTGGCCGCATGAGCCCCGATATTGCCCAGACCCAGCACAGCGGTACCATTGGAAACCACAGCCACAAGATTGCCACGTCCAGTGTACTTGTAAGAATCCTCCTTGTCTTTGGCGATGGCCAGACAGGCTTCAGCTACTCCAGGACTATAAGCCATGGTTAAGTGTTTTTGGGTGGTAAAGGGTTTGACAGGGACAATCTCAACTTTACCAGGCCGGACTTGTGCATGGTAATCCAAAGCTTCCTGCGGGGTAAAAAAGGCCATTATTCCTCCGGGAACGTATCTTTTGGGATGAAAATGATAAAACTAATCTGCTGGTCCATATTTAAGTCTGAACATCATAACACATAGGGATACATTGCTTAAATTCTCAGCACTACCTTTCATGTCATCTCGAGCTTGTCGAGGGCCTGCCCTGAGCGTAGCCGAAGGGATCTCTGTCTTTCACTGAGATTTCTCCGCTCCTGCCGCACTTCGTACGACGTCGGTCGGAATGACAGGAAAAATCAAGACTCCCCTAGAAGGTAAGCAATGATGTGAAACTACACAGGATAAAAATGCTCATGGAACAAGACCCTTGGGCTGCACATAGAGTTCTTGTCCATGGCTGTCATTAACGACCAACAAGGGAAAATTCACTACAGTCAAAGCACGGATAGCCTCGGGTCCCAAATCCTCAAAGGCAATAACCTTTGCCGCAGTAATGCATTGGGACAAAAGAGCACCTGCGCCACCAGTAGCACCAAAATATACTGCCCCATAATCCTTTAAAGCCTGGCGCACAGCCATATTTCGTCGCCCTTTGCCAATGGTTGCCTTGCATCCCAATTGATGCAAACGAGGGGTATAGATATCCATGCGCCCACTGGTCGTGGGGCCAGCCGAGCCAATGGGTCGGCCTGGCGGGGCTGGGGTCGGCCCCACATAATAAATCACAGAGCCACTGATTTCAAAGGGCAAAGGCTTGTCTTGATCCAAAAGTTCCATAAGCCGTTTATGGGCTGCGTCCCGTGCAGTGTAAATAGTACCCGATAAAAAAACCATATCTCCAGCCCGCAAATCACGCACCAGAGCATCGGTCAAAGGCGTGGTCAGATTATACTCAGCCATTACAACTGCACCTCCTCATGCCGGGCACTATGGCATTGAATATTCACAGCCACAGGCAAGCTGGCAATATGACAGGGATGCATAGCTATTTTAACGTCCAAAGCCGTGGTTTTACCACCCAAACCCATGGGACCTATACCCAACTGATTAATGCTGGCTAAAAGTTCTTGTTCTAAGGCTTCCAGCCTGGGGTCGGGATTAATATCCCCCAAAGGACGCAGCAGAGCTTTTTTAGCTAGTATAGGAGCCAGGTCAAAGCTGCCCCCAATACCCACGCCCACAATAATGGGCGGACAAGGATTGGGGCCAGCTTGCGCCACAGTACGGACCACAAATTCCTTCAGACCCTCAAGGCCTTGAGCTGGAGTAAGCATGACCATGGTGGACATATTTTCACTGCCGCCACCCTTGGCCATAAAAGCAATCTTAAGCTGATCACCAGGCACCAAATCCAGGTGAATAATGGCTGGAGTGTTGTCATTCGTATTGACCCTGGTCAAAGGATCGCACACAGAATTGCGCAAATACCCCTGAGCATAACCCTGACGAGTGCCGGCTTGAATGGCCTCCGTCAGACCCATGCCCTGAACGCACAGATCTTGCCCCATGGTCACAAAAAAAACTGCCAATCCCGTGTCCTGACACAGGGGCAGGCCGGTCTTTTCTGCCAACTCATAATTTTTAGTGAGTTGTCCAAAAATTTCCTGGGCCGCAGGATTATCTTCCCGAGCCCGACCTTGGGCCAAAAACTGACGCACATCCTGGGGCAAAATCTGATTGGCCCGGATGCACATGGCCGCCACAGCATCAATAATAGTTTGGGCATCTAGGACGCGCATGAGGACTTCCTAAATAATTGTTTAAGGGCTGTGATACCCATTTTGCGGCGTAAAAAGCCGAGCTGGTTTTGCAAGGGCAAATGCTTGGGACAGACATCTTCACAAGCCAAAAGCCCCATGCAACCAAAAATACCATAATCATTACCAATGATTTCAAAATAATCCTGATCCGTGCGCTCATCCCTGGGGTCCAGGGCAAAACGAGCAATACGGTTTAAGGATGCGGCTCCTAAAAAATCATCCCTCATCCGAGCCGTACCACAGGCCGCAATACAACAGCCGCATTCCACACAGCGCTCCAGTTCATAAATCTGTTCTGCCACTGCATTATCCATACGCTCTTCTTCCTGATCCGAATCAAAGGCTTTTTTGGTATGAATCCAGGATCTGGTCTTTTGATACATGTCGCGAAACCAGACTCCAGTATCCACGGACAGGTCACCAACAAGCTTGAACACAGGCAAAGGGAGTAAAATAATGCGCTCGGGCAAATCTGCGGTCTTGGTCTGGCAGGCCAGGCGCGGACGGCCATTAACCACCATGCCACAAGAGCCACAAATACCGGCCCGACAACAAAAATCAAAAACAAGACTGGGGTCCTGTTCTTCGCGCAGCCGGTTGAGAGCAATGAACAAGGTCATGTTCGCTGTTTCTGCCAGGGTAAAACATTGCATCTGGGGCTTTTGTTCTGGAATGGCGGGATTATAGCGAAAAATTTCAAAGGTCAGGGTTCTGGCCATAACTACTCCTGGTTCTGCATGGTTTTGGCCGCTATTTTTTCCGCATCAGCAGGGATAATGCTTCCCCCGCCATAGCCACGATCACCTGGCGGAATTTCAAAATAAGGTGTGGCCTCTTCATATTCCAGTTTAGGAGCCAGGTTATCTTGGGGCCAATAGGCCAGGGTGCGCTTCAACCACTGGGCATCATTGCGTTCTGGATAGTCTTCTCGGTTGTGGCTGCCCCGGCTTTCAGTCCGAGCCAGGGCTGCTGTGGCCACACAAAGGGCCAGACGCACCTGACCTTGAATTTTTAAGGCTGCCCCTAATTCATGGTTAGCACCCAAGCCATTAGAAACCAGTCCTATTTTTCCAGCCCGGTCCAAAACTTCCTTCAAAATATGCACACAACGTTGTAGGCCCTGGGCATTACGAAACACAAAACAGCCTTCGGTCAAAGCTTCTTGCATGTCTTTGCGCACGGCATAGACATTTTCTTTGCCTAAACGCGACGCCATAAGATCATCAATGCGCTCTTGCTGGCGAGCCAATTCTGCCTTGACCAGCGCAGAAGAAAAACAAAGATCTGTATTTTTCAAATAGTCCACAACATAGCGACCAATAATTCCTCCGGCCACCACAGTTTCAGCCAAAGAATTACCGCCCAAACGATTAAAGCCGTGCATATCCCAGCACGCAGCCTCTCCAGCGGAAAATAATCCTTTAAGTCCATAGGCTGCGCCAGTTTTATTCGTACGAATGCCAGCCATGGTGTAATGTTGGGTGGGACGCACGGGTATGAGCTGAGTGCGGGGATCAACGCCTAAAAAGTTTTGGCAAATTTCATCTACTTCCCGCAATTTGGTGGAAATATGCTCATCACCCAAATGGCGAATATCCAGCCACAAATGTTCGCCATAAGCTGAAGGCACTCCATGACCAGCCCGGATATGTTCGAGCATGCGCCGAGCGACCACATCACGAGAGGCCAACTCTGCCTTTTGGGGCTCATAAATGTGCATAAAGCGTTCTTCATGCACATCCAAAAGAGTTCCCCCATCACCGCGGCAGCCTTCAGTGACCAAAATTTCAGTGGGCACAATGCCGGTGGGATGAAATTGAATGGCTTCAGGATTACCAATGGGCACCAGTCCTGTGTCCAGGGCCATGGCTGCTGCCCCGCCATCACAAATTATGGCATTGGTGGTGGCTGCATACAAACGACCAAAACCACCACTACAAATGGCTGTAGCTGTAGCCAAATAGGTCTCCAGCCTGCCGGTGCGCAAACAACGCACCACTGCACCCATACATTTTTGACCATCGTGAATCAGGGCAATGGCTTCCTTGCGATCTAAAACAGCAATGCCCAGTTCAGCGCATTTATTGTCCATGGTACACATGACCGCATGGCCAGTGCCATCAGAAGTATAGCAGGTCCGCCATTTGGCAGTGCCCCCAAAGGACCTGGCTGTAATAAGCCCGGCTTTTTCTTTTGCTTCTGTTTTTTCAAATTTTTCGCCACCCTTAAAATAAAAGGATGTCCCGGCGACGACCCGGTTCCAGGGCACGCCCCAATGGGCCAGGCGACGCATTTCTATGGGCGCAGTATTGGCAAACATGCGGGCTACCTCCTGGTCACAACCCCAATCCGAGCCCTTGACTGTATCGGCAAAATGCACATCAGGATGATCATTCTCGCCCAAGGCACAATTACCCAGAGCGGCCTGCATTCCACCCTGAGCGGCCGAAGAATGGGAGCGCCGGGCAGGGACAATGGACAGGCAAATAACTGAAAAACCAGCTTGGGCGGCCTCCACAGCAATACGCTCCCCTGAAAGACCAGCACCAATGACCAAAAGATCGGTATTATGGGTGTACATTGTGGCTCCGGATGTTTAGATGGTCAAAGTAGCGTAGCGTGCCAGGGCAAGGAGGGCCAAAATCAGGACACAAACAAAAGTAATGACCAAAATCTTCACTACCTTGGGTCGCATTTTGTCGGTAATCACACCCCATTTTACGCCAATACGGTATAGGCCAATAAAAACGTGCCCTTGCACTAGGGGGATTAACAACAGATAAAACATGGTCCAACCACTGCTTTGGACCCGGGCTACAGAGCTAGCCGCCTGGACAGCCCCAGCAGTAATGGTGGTCCACATATGGATAGCTCCCAAAATAAGAATCACCATGCCACTTATGGTCTGGACAATCCACAGCCAGGTGTCACGATGATTGAGCAGACGAGCATCCCGCCAAATGGCCAACTGACCATCAACCCTGAATGGAATCTTGCGAGCTGCAAGGACAAAATGAACGAGAAATAAAACCGGTACAAACACATGGGCCAGCGTATCCAGATGCAGAGCTTCCAGGGCCCCAGCCACAATGTCCAGTGATTTGGCACCAAAGATAATGGAGAGGTTCAAGGCCGTATGTAAAGCAATAAAGATGACCAAACCTAGACCGGTAAGCATTTGTAACCAATCAAAATAGGCATCACGTCGACTTGGGCTAACAATATGCATGGTAGCATGAATGGACATATTTCCTCCCAAAACATGGAATACCAGGAGTGACCCTGACAAAAACCTGTAGGCACAGGTAAAAAACTAAAACCATCTTGGCGACAAGTTTTTTATAGGTTTTTATTGCTACAAGAATCCCCTAATCTGGTCAACGACAGGCTCGAGAACTACTGACTTAGTTATTTAAATTATATTGATATTGCGTGTAATCAGTTTCAGGAGGAAGGCATGAAGGAAGAAAAACGCTCAGTCCATTTGGCCGTAGGCGGTATGCATTGCGCAGCCTGCTCCAGCCGTATTGAAAAAGTGGTGGGAGCCATGGATGGAGTGGACAAAATAGCCGTGAACCTGGCCACAGAAACCATGGACCTGACCTTTGATCCAAAAACCCTTGATCTGGACCCGGTTTTGGACAAGGTCCGCGGCCTGGGCTTTAGTATTGAAGCACCCAAAACCGACATGACCCTGGACCTGAACATTGGTGGCATGCATTGCGCAGCCTGTTCCAGTCGCATTGAACGCGTCACTTCCCGTCTGCCTGGAGTATCTGAGGCCAGTGTCAACCTGGGCGCAGAAAGAGGACATTTTGTTTTTGATCCGGCCCAAGTTTCTCAACGTGAGTTGCGCCAGGCCATTCATAACGCCGGATTTACCACAGAATTACCGCGTAAAGAAGCGGCTAGTGCCGAAGAAGCCCGTATTGCAGCCCGTTTGGCAGAAAAAAAACGTGATGTCCTCCTGGCCATGACCTTTGCACTGCCTTTGCTTATTTTATCCATGGGCCATATGTGGGGCATGCCTTTACCCCGTTTCTTGGACCCCATGTACAGCCCGGGCACTTTTGCCCTGGCTCAATTACTTTTGACCCTGCCCATTGTCTGGAGTGGACGAAATTTTTATCTGGTGGGTTTTCCAGCCCTGCTGCGCAAAGCTCCCAATATGGATTCTTTGGTGGCCATGGGCACTGGAGCGGCCCTGGTTTATTCCCTGTGGAACACAGTGGAAATTTGGCTGGGCCTGGATGCTGTGAATAGAGCCATGGACCTGTATTACGAATCAGCGGGTGTGCTCATTGCCATGATTTCTCTGGGTAAGTTTTTTGAGGCCCGCTCGGTATCGCGGACCACTGGGGCTGTGCGTGCCTTAATGCAGCTGGCTCCAGACACTGCCACCCTGGTCACTGACCAGGGCGACCGACAAATTCCTGTGGAAGAAATTGAGCCCGGTGATCGACTACGCATTCGCCCTGGCGAGCGTTTGCCTGTGGATGGCGAGGTGGTGGATGGGGACAGCCATGTGGATGAATCCATGCTCACGGGTGAGCCCTTGCCCGTACGCCGCACCCTGGGGGACCGGGTTTTTGGCGGGACCTTAAACACCACTGGGGCCTTAATTATGCAGGCCTCCCATGTGGGTGAAGACACAGTACTGGCCAAAATCGTCCGTTTGGTCCGTGACGCCCAGGGCTCCAAAGCCCCTATTGCCAATTTGGCGGACACCATCAGCTATTATTTTGTACCTGTAGTCATGGTCCTGGCCCTGTTCGCAGGTCTTGGCTGGTATTTTTTAAGTGCTGAAAGCTTTGTCTTTGCCCTGCGCATCACCATTTCTGTACTGGTTATTGCCTGCCCCTGTGCCATGGGTCTGGCCACGCCGACCTCCATTATGGTTGGCACTGGCCGTGGTGCTCAACTGGGAGTGCTCATCAAATCTGGCCGGGCTTTGCAACGGGCTGGTGAACTGACGACCATGGTTTTTGATAAAACCGGAACCCTGACCGTGGGCAAACCGGCCCTGACCAGTATGTGGATGGCTCCTGAAGCTTCCGTGAGCCAGGAGAAAATGCTGGCTTTGGCTGCGGCAGTAGAAGCCTTGTCCGAACATCCTCTGGCCCGCGCTGTGGTCGATGCCGCCCCTACTCCTGTGGCCAAAGCCAGTGAGTTTGCCGCTGTACCGGGTCAGGGTGTTACCGCCCTGGTCGATGGTCATACAATAGCCATTGGCAATGAGCGGCTCATGACTGCCCTGGGTCTGGAGACCCAAGACGTGCGCACCCAGCGTGAAAAACTGGAAGGAAGCGGAGCCACGGTTATCCATGTGGCTGTGGACCAAAAAATGGCTGGCCTCATGGCCATTAGTGACCAAATCCGTGATGATGCTCCCCAAACTATTCAGACCCTAAAGAGCATGGGCCTTGATGTGGTGCTCTTAACTGGGGATACCCTGCGCACGGCCCAGGCTGTGGCCCAAAAATTGGGTATTGAGACGGTCATTGCAGGGGTTTTGCCCGAGCGTAAGGCTGAAGAAGTCAAAGAACTACAAAGTAAAGGACAAATTGTGGGCATGGTTGGCGATGGTATTAACGATGCCCCGGCCCTGGCTGGAGCGGATCTGGGCGTGGCCATGGGCAGTGGCATGGACGTGGCCCTGGAGTCCGGCGATGTGGTCCTGATGCGTGAAGACTTAAAGAGCCTGCTGACCGCCTTATCTCTGAGCCGGGCGGTTATGACCAATATCCGGCAGAATCTGTTTTGGGCCTTTGCCTTTAATACCATTGGTATTCCAGTGGCCATGGGCCTGCTCTACCTTTTTGGCGGACCAACCATGAACCCCATGCTGGCTGGAACAGCCATGGCCATGAGTTCTGTGACCGTGGTTAGCAATGCCTTGCGTTTGCGTTTTTTTACGCCAGGCCAATAGGAGGGTATGGGAGATTGTACAATTTCTTGTCATCCTATGCTTGCTTCTGTTGAGTTATTTAGAATTTCTTGAAATTAAAGGAGCTATCGTAGCCATTGATCCTATGGGGTGCCAGAAGAAATTAAGGAAGCACTGATTAAATCGTTTTCGTCACTCCCGCGTAGGCGGGAGTCCAGGATAATCAAAGCACTGGATTCACCCTCACGGGTACAGGCCCACTTTCGTGGGAATGACGTTTTAATCAGCATTTCCCTTACATTGGAGTCTGGATGTAGTCTTCAAAGAAGATTCCATTCGTATTAGAAAGGACAACTCGCCGGAAAACATGGCGATTATTCGAAAATTCGCCGAGGAACATTTCTTTAAAAATTCAGATGCGCTCGCCCTGCTGAGTCAGGTGTTTATGATTGACAGGCAACCTAACAGGGGGGTACAGAATGGTAATGGACAGAACAAGGATCTATAAAAAATTTATTTCCTGATACCAAAACATTACAAGACATGCTGGCGATTCCAGAAAATATTTTAGTCCGGTTCAATGAAGTCTTAAAACAACGAACAGTTCCGGAATCTTGCCATGTCCATTACAGAAAGTGGCTACGTTACTTCCTCGACTTTTGTCAAAAGTATCCGTCTGCCAAGACCAAATCCGAGCAGGTTCGCCTGTTCATCGAGAAGCTGAAATCTAAAAATCAAACCCCGCAACAATGTTCTCAGTCCGCGCATGCGGTTTCTCTCTTTTTTGAATCGCAAAAGCCGAACAATTGTCCACCTTCAGCGCTCCCGGAGGTTCAATATCCTCAGCCTCCTTGCCTGCCGGCTTCGCCACCCAAAGCGCGAACCACCAAGAGTGATGTCACCGCTGATATCAGGCTCCCGGCTCTACCGACAATAACCGTCGCCGAACCGTCTCCTTCAACTAATCCGTTTGGCGGAAAGCGTTATAACGAATGGCGTTGTCTTGAAAGATCAAAATCACCAGCCTGGGATCGAGCCATCGACATACTTGCCGCAGAAATCAAAGTCAGGCACTATTCACGAAAGACGTTGAAAACATATGCGGATTGGGGGCGCAAATTTCAGCTCTATGTGGCCGATAAGCCGCCGGAGGAGCTTACTTCTCTCGAGGTAAAGGAATATCTCACCCATTTGGCGGTTAAACAACGCGTGGCCTCGTCAACGCAGAACCAGGCTTTTAGTGCACTGCTGTTTCTTTTTCGGCATGTCCTCAAGAAGGACTTTGGCGATCAACGCGATGTTCCCCGCGCGAAAAAATCAAAATACATACCTGTAGTTCTCTCCCGCCCGGAAGTTGACGCAATTATTAGCCACACTGCATACCCCTTCGATATCGTTATCAGCCTTCTTTATGGCTGCGGTCTACGTCTTTTCGAGTGTCTCACACTTCGAGTGCAAAACTTCAATTTTGAAGATGGCATTTTAACTGTGCATGGCAAAGGTGATAAAGACCGCACCGTACCTCTCCCCCAGTTGCTCATCCCGAAGTTGAAAAACCAATTGGCGGTGGTGAGCGAACTCCATGAAAAAGATTTGGCGGCAGGCTATGCCGGAGTATTTCTTGTCGATTCACTCGAAAAGAAGTATCCGTCCGCTGCAAAAGATTTCATCTGGCAATGGTTTCTGCCACAAAAGGAACTGACCCCGATTCCAGGAACAAAAGAATGGAGACGATATCACCTGCATGAATCGCAAGTTCAGGGCGCGTTGAAAAGAGCCGCACGAATGGCAAAACTCACTAAGCGGGTTAAATCGCACACTTTTCGCCACAGTTTCGCTACCCATCTTTTACAAGCTAACTACGACATACGGACAATCCAAACGATGCTGGGGCACACCGATGTGAGAACAACGATGATTTATACCCACTGCATACCAAGCAAGACGGCAAAAGAGGCAAAAAGCCCATTGGATTTTTAAGCATCATTTCACCGTGAACTATAATAGGTTTGGCATGTTTTTTGCTTTTATCGTTAACGACACTATTGAGTGTATTAGCTGGACGATTCCGTCCAGCTAATAACTTGTTAGATGCACTAAGCACATAATTGCTCACAGCCAAACTATCAGGTCAAGTCTGCTTTTATTATTTTTAAGCGTGCATAATAAGCCCTACACAAATTGGGAGATATATCATGATGACTGATCCCCGCAAAAACGGCGATTTGCACGAACCCGCGACGGCACCCGCGACGCCCTGGTCCAAAAGCGAGCTGGTCCGGCAATTGCGCGACCTCGGCGTGCGCTCAGGCGATATGGTGATGCCGCATGTGTCGTTGCGCGCCGTCGGGCCGCTGGCGGACGGACCGCAGACACTTGTCGATGCGCTGATCGAGGCCGTCGGCCCCACCGGGAATATTCTCGCCTTCGTCTCGTGGCGCGATTCGCCCTATGAACAGACGCTGGGTCATGATGCGCCGCCCGCCGCCATCGCCCAAAGCTGGCCTGCGTTCGACCCCGACCATGCGCCCGCCTACCCCGGCTTTGGCGCGATCAACGAATTTATCCGAACCTATCCGGGGTGTCGGCGCAGCGCCCATCCCGACGCATCGATGGCGGCGATCGGGCCCGATGCGGCGTGGCTGGTGGCGCCGCACGAGATGGGCGCCGCTTATGGCCCCCGCTCGCCGATCGCGCGTTTTCTCGCCCACGCAGGAAAAATCCTGTCGATCGGCGCCGGGCCCGATGCAGTCACCGCGCTCCATTATGCCGAAGCGGTGGCGCGGATCGAGGGCAAGCGCCGCGTCACTTATTCGATGCCCTTACTGCGCGAAGGCAAGCGCGTCTGGGTCACCACGTCCGACTGGGATTCGAACGGCATCCTCGACGAATATGCCGCGCCCGACGGCCCCGACGCGGTCGAACGGATCGCCCGCGACTATCTCGCCCGCACCAGGGTTGCGCAAGGCCCGGTCGGCGGCGCGCAATCCCGGCTGATCGACGCGGCCGATATCGTTTCCTTCGGCATCGAATGGCTCGAGGCGCGCCACGCCGCGCCAGCGGCGGCAGCGCTGAAGCCGAAACAACGCCGCGACTGAGTCAGATCGCTCCGTGGTCTAACAAATCGTTGCACTGGCAAAATCTGGCTACGCTTTTTTTTGCCAGTGAACTCAGGCGTTAGACATCATGAGTGAAAAAGTGCCCGCCGAAATTTCGGTGCAACTATCACAAGCACTCAACGTCATCGGGCGCCACTTGGAGTCGACGTTGCTGGCCGTGCATTTGTACGGCTCCGCACTGGATGGCGGATTGAAACCGTACAGTGATATTGATTTGCTGGTGGCTGTAGCTGCACCGCTCAATGATGCCGTGCGGCAAGCCCTGCTCGTCGATCTCTTGGAGGTTTCAGCTTCCCCTGGCCAAAACAAGGCACTCCGCGCCTTGGAAGTGACCATCGTCGTGCACAATGACATCGTACCTTGGCGTTATCCGGCTAGGCGGGAACTGCAGTTCGGAGAGTGGCAGCGCAAAGACATCCTTGCGGGCATCTTCGAGCCCGCCACAACCGATTCTGACTTGGCGATTCTGCTAACAAAGGCAAAGCAACATAGCATCGTCTTGGCAGGTTCAGCAGCGAAGGATCTCTTCAGCTCAGTCCCAGAAAGCGATCTATACAAGGCACTGGCCGATACTCTGAAGCTATGGAATTCGCCGCCAGATTGGGCGGGCGATGAGCGGAATGTAGTGCTTACTTTGTCTCGTATCTGGTACACCGCAGCAACCGGCAAGATCGCGCCAAAGGATGTTGCTGCCACTTGGGCAATGGCACGCTTGCCAGCTCAACATCAGCCCATCCTGTTGAATGCCAAGCGGGCTTATCTTGGGCAAGAAGAAGATTATTTGCCCGCTCGTGCGGATCAGGTGGCGGCGCTCATTAAATTCGTGAAGTATGAAGCTGTTAAACTGCTTGGTGCCAGCCAATGATGTCTAACAATTCATTCAAGCCGACGCCGCTTCGCGGCGCGGCTTAATTCAAGCGTTGGGCGAACCCGGAGCCTCATTAATTGTTAGCCGTTAAAATTAAGCCCTTTACCAAACCAATACTTATTATGAAAAACACAATACATATCAACTTCGCTATTTTTTTAATAATTGCAAATATTATCTACAGCAGCGCCAGTGCATCAACAGATATCTCTACTGTTGCATCTCCATTATTTGAAGGAACTGAAGGTTGTTTTTTACTTTACGATGCATCCACAAACGCTGAAATTGCTCAATTCAATAAAGCAAAGTGTGCAACGCAAATGGCACCAGATTCAACTTTCAAGATCGCATTATCACTTATGGCATTTGATGCGGAAATAATAGATCAGAAAACCATATTCAAATGGGATAAAACCCCCAAAGGAATGGAGATCTGGAACAGCAATCATACACCAAAGACGTGGATGCAATTTTCTGTTGTTTGGGTTTCGCAAGAAATAACCCAAAAAATTGGATTAAATAAAATCAAGAATTATCTCAAAGATTTTGATTATGGAAATCAAGACTTCTCTGGAGATAAAGAAAGAAACAACGGATTAACAGAAGCATGGCTCGAAAGTAGCTTAAAAATTTCACCAGAAGAACAAATTCAATTCCTGCGTAAAATTATTAATCACAATCTCCCAGTTAAAAACTCAGCCATAGAAAACACCATAGAGAACATGTATCTACAAGATCTGGATAATAGTACAAAACTGTATGGGAAAACTGGTGCAGGATTCACAGCAAATAGAACCTTACAAAACGGATGGTTTGAAGGGTTTATTATAAGCAAATCAGGACATAAATATGTTTTTGTGTCCGCACTTACAGGAAACTTGGGGTCGAATTTAACATCAAGCATAAAAGCCAAGAAAAATGCGATCACCATTCTAAACACACTAAATTTATAAAAAATCTAATGGCAAAATCGCCCAACCCTTCAATCAAGTCGGGACGGCCAAAAGCAAGCTTTTGGCTCCCCTCGCTGGCGCTCGGCGCCCCTTATTTCAAACGTTAAACATCATGAGGGAAGCGGTGATCGCCGAAGTATCGACTCAACTATCAGAGGTAGTTGGCGTCATCGAGCGCCATCTCGAACCGACGTTGCTGGCCGTACATTTGTACGGCTCCGCAGTGGATGGCGGCCTGAAGCCACACAGTGATATTGATTTGCTGGTTACGGTGACCGTAAGGCTTGATGAAACAACGCGGCGAGCTTTGATCAACGACCTTTTGGAAACTTCGGCTTCCCCTGGAGAGAGCGAGATTCTCCGCGCTGTAGAAGTCACCATTGTTGTGCACGACGACATCATTCCGTGGCGTTATCCAGCTAAGCGCGAACTGCAATTTGGAGAATGGCAGCGCAATGACATTCTTGCAGGTATCTTCGAGCCAGCCACGATCGACATTGATCTGGCTATCTTGCTGACAAAAGCAAGAGAACATAGCGTTGCCTTGGTAGGTCCAGCGGCGGAGGAACTCTTTGATCCGGTTCCTGAACAGGATCTATTTGAGGCGCTAAATGAAACCTTAACGCTATGGAACTCGCCGCCCGACTGGGCTGGCGATGAGCGAAATGTAGTGCTTACGTTGTCCCGCATTTGGTACAGCGCAGTAACCGGCAAAATCGCGCCGAAGGATGTCGCTGCCGACTGGGCAATGGAGCGCCTGCCGGCCCAGTATCAGCCCGTCTTACTTGAAGCTAGACAGGCTTATCTTGGACAAAAAGAAGATCGCTTGGCCTCGCGCGCAGATCAGTTGGAAGAATTTGTTCACTTCGTGAAAGGCGAGATCACTAAGGTAGTCGGCAAATGATGTCTAACAATTCGTTCAAGCCGATTCCGCTTCGCGGCACGGCTTAACTCAGGCGATATGGTGAGCCTCTTGTCAATATCAAAGAACAAAAAAAAGAACAGAACCTGGGCTTGACCGGTACTGACCACTATGATATTCGAGCATAAACCTTCCGGTTTGCTCAGGTCGATGATCCGCCGTAAAAACCCTTTTTCTATGTTAACTGGAATCAGTTTCCGTCTTCACGAAAGCTGTCCGAAATTTGCTTCCTAAGATGGTTTATATATATACTGCTTTCCCAGGACCTCTGTTCTTTTACATATAAAACTTATTAAACTCTTCATGCTATCATGAAATATTTCCTGTCATCATACCCCATGCAAAGCACGCAAGTTCACGGATTTGCGTAATAGAAAAGCTATCAACCAGAATAGTGGGTACTTGTTAATGAGTAGCTATCTTGCTAATGGAAAGTATAAGGAAGCAGAGATGCTTGGCGTTAATGCTTTTATACAGGGTGATTATTACAATCAATATGCTTACCAGTTTCATAAGGTGATTGATTACTACTATAAGGAGAATCAGATAGAAGATCTGTTTTCTTTTAAGATAAAAGATGAATATTATCTTAGTCTTGTTTATAATATGATTACAGAAAATATTAAGGAATTAAGTGAAGCAAAGAGAATACTAACAGAATACTTTTCATTTAAGAATTATCCGCCTACTTTTTTTCTTGAAGATCTTCGTTCTTTCCATGTCAAATTGTTAAATTTTTCTTACCTGCTAAT
>Ga0265295_1000945_pt1 | contig 54567 bp, 66 predicted proteins | sample Munlansysbiofilm_FD_192503 | JGI IMG/M metagenome (GOLD analysis project Ga0265295, IMG submission 192503) | Leachate microbial communities from a municipal landfill in Southern Ontario, Canada - Methane capture system biofilm | ecosystem: Engineered > Solid waste > Landfill > Unclassified ... | reverse complement strand
AAAATTGTTATGCTCGGGCACAGTCTGTAGCGCCCAAAGGCAGTCATCGAGGCCATTGCTTTCAAGGATTATTGTTAAGGGCAGCGGTTCATCGTCGGCCTTGGTTTTGCCGAGAGCGTCCAGCAACTTCTTCCATCCGTCAGTGCATGGTTGATGCTCGCGGATTTTGCTTAACGTTGTAGATATCATAGGGCCTCCTCCTTCTCAAAAAGCTGTGCTTGCGCGGCCTCATCCGACCAGCCGCAAAAAGCGCAGGTTCCAGAAGCAACGGCCATGGCCCAGTTCTGTGTCCCCCGCTGAGGGTCACAAGCAAAACAGCGGACCAGGAATAGCCGTCCCTCATCATTGCGAAAGTTTGGAGCCCGATCATTGAGGGTGCGTTTCATTTCTGACATAGGGACATCCTTTTCTTTAAAATTTTTTTACTTGTCCAGATGCGAAATCCCATTTCCCAACCGGGAACCCACAAGCCTAAAGTACAGATCCCGATCAGAGCGACAACCAGATCCACGATATGGTTAAGGAAACGCAAAACGGCGAGCGTGTATTTGAATTTTTTGGTGTAAATCATAGCAACTACCTATTCCGGCTTAGTGGCAGCCAGCAACGCTTCGAACCGGTTACGAACCTTCTGCTCCAAAACTTCCGTATGGATGATCTTTAAGAGATGTTCGATTTGACTGTCCAAACTTTCCAAATAACATTTAAGTTTTTCATCCAACAACGCAGAGACTTTTTCTGTGACCTCATTTATCTTTTCGGAAATAAGTGTGTTAACGTAGTTGTTCAGCTCTTTCTCAAACGTTGGGGAAGGGGTTAAATGGCGCCCTCCGTCACCATACCTGACTTTGCCGATATGCTTCTCGACTGCGGCATCAAAAGCGCGGGTGACAGCGTCTTTTTCTTCGGCAAGGAACTCGGAAAACACATCGGATGCCACCACATCCCTTAGGTGGCGCTTAGCAAAGGCTTGCACGATGCTGTTGCGTATTTCGATTTCTGCCTCGGTGTTGCCTCCGATGAGAGCTTCCACTGCGGTACGATCCAATATCAGTTTCATGGTTTTATCTCCTGGTTAGTCAGCGTCCACACCCGGTTGGACCGAGCGTGATTGCTGGGAAAAGGGCTGCGTGCCCAACCGACATGCTTCCATTCAGCTCCCCGAAAAATCCCTCCCCAGGCATTGGGTGTCGCCGGCCACAGAGAAGAAGGGATCTGCTGACGAACATCATCCACGGTCACACTGCCGCGGTGCCTGGCAATAGCACAGGCCACTTTGCGGGCATGCGCCAGAAAATTGCTGCTGGAAATCTCCACGTCGTCTAATCCCTGTTCCTTGAGAAGTTCCCCAAGATATTCAAAATGACTTCGTGGCATAACTTCAAAATCCAAATTGAGCTGGCTCATAGCTATTTCACCTTTCTCAATAAAATTTAAATCCTTGAAAACGGTATCTTCGCCTACTCGCAAAGACGGTGGCATAAGCAAACAGCGTATAAGGCCACACGACAGCATCCTTCAAAGACACAAGAAAATCTGCGGAGTACCGGTCTTCGGCTCCCTCTGTAAAAGTTTTCTGCCAGAACGCAAAGAAAACCCCATAACACAACACAGCCCCCACCAAGTAACAAACAAGCATCCACATATTTCCAGTCATCGCAGCCCCCTCAAATCAGATCGCCAATGGGTAAGTATTCTTTTGTTCTTTCAAACAATTCAAATAAAAGTTCACCAGCCTTGGATTGGCATGGATATGTTCGGGACGAAATCCATGCAGAGTCAGCCCTTGAGGGGAAGTGGCACGAGATACCGCGACGTAGAACTGTCCGGGAGCAAAGATGCGTGCACAGTTAACATAGACGTTGTCCAGGGTCTGTCCCTGAGCTTTATGTATCGTCAAGGCATACGCCAGCCGTAGCGGATACTGCATGACACTGAATTGTACCCGGTCCTCCAGCTCACCATCTTTCCCTACCACCTTTTCCTTAAACTCATAGGTAAAAGGGGTGATCTTTCGGGTGGTACCATCGGAAATTTCTATATAAATAGTCTTATCCTCCGGTGAATATTGCACCACCTTGCCCCGCAGCCCATTGTGGTATTGCAAAAACGTCCCAAACTCCCCCGGAGCATAGACGTTGTCGGTAACAATGACCTCGGCCCCCAATTTGAAACATAGGGGACAGTCCGGCTTAAGGTCTCGGCATAACTTCTTCTGACGATCTTCCGTAATCTCGTAGTTGGCATTCACCGCGGTAAACACAGGTTCCAGGCTATACAACTCTCCTGGAAGCTGCTGCAGCATACGCTCGTTGTACACGTTTACCCCCTGGTTTGTGGGACACAGCACCGTTGCCCCCTCCTTGCGATTGCCCTGCAAGTTTTCCAGGTACTGCACAACCTCCGGGCGAGCACTGCCAAACCGGATAAATTGCTGCATACGGTAGAATTCTCTGTCCTCGGTACGGTAGACTTTCGTCAGCTGATACGTACGAAAATCCCACCTATGGCTGTCGATGACAAACCTTCCTGTATCTGCTTGTACGGGAGGCAGTTGCAAAAGATCCCCGACCAGGAGGATAGGAATCGGCTTCGCAGCGAACAGCTCCAGCCGATAAAAAAGCATATCCAGCAACTCCCCGGTCACCATGCTTACTTCGTCAATGACAATCAGGTCTGCAGAAAACAAAACCTGCTCCAGACGGCGAAACGCCCAGGGAGCAGAAAACCCCTTCCGCTGTTCTTTTATGGGCTGCTCCAAATGAATGCGAGGCATGCCCCGGTATTTCCGGTCGGCTGCTTCCAGTTCCCGCAGACTCCCACAGAGCCCAAATTTGAAGAAGGAATGCAGCGTTTCCCCTCCAATAGCCAGAGCTGCCATCGCAGTAGAGCCCAGGCATACTGAGTTTTTAAAGGCGGATATAACCTGTCGAGTGGTATACGTTTTTCCTGTACCTCCCGGTCCTGTCAGAAACACATTGGTGCCTTGCTTTAGTAAAGAGATAATCTCCTTAGCTTGGGCTGTCCTTTCTGTTGATTTCACAACCGGTCCTTTCCTTCCATAACGACTGAACCGGGCTTGCGCCCGGTCCAGAAGTTTCCCTAGTTAAGCAGCTACTGACCCTTTTCCAGACAAAGCGTCCAGAATAGCCTGTTGTTGAGCCCGATACCCTTTGAGCTCCTCTTTCAAAGCCTGCACTTCATCCTCCTTGGCTCTCAGATCACTCTTCAATTGCTCAATAAGCTTGAGCTCTTCCTCAGGGAAAAAAGCCCCTTCATCAACATAATCTTCCAGAAGATCCACTTGATCCGACAAGCCCCGGATAAGGCCCCTTACCTTGGCGGCCCGCTGTTCCTTCAAAGCCATCAAAGAAGCCTTTTCTTCGTCTCTGAAAAAGCAAGAGTCTTTGCTGGGAGAAGTAGCCTTTACATCGTGTGCTTCAACACTCCCACCCTCGGAGGTGGAGACTTCGCCTGTGGGAGAAGCTTTGTCAGAAGAAAGAGCTTCCTCTGAGGTGGAGACTTCCTGCGCTGTTCTACCAGACTGCTCCATGCTGCCACTGCCCCCCACAAACGTCGCTTCCGTCTCGCCAAACCAATTTGCAAACAGCTTGCATACCCGGGTGTCGTAGAACAAATTGTTCCGCAGAGGTCTTTCAAAGTAGCTTTCACCTGTCTCTGTCAAACTGATAAAAGTCCCTTCAGATTTTGTCCTGTCCTCCCCACGGATAACGACAAACATGCCCGGGTGCATTTCGGCTACCCGCAACAAAGCTTTGGTTGTTGCCGAGATGCCCAGCAAAGTTTGCAGCTCCAGGGACACTTTAGCTACCTCTTCCGACTGCTTCCCATGAAGAGAAAACAGGAGTTTACCCAGAGCCAGCGCCAGCACTGTGTACAGCCGATCTGTCGAGATTTTCTGCAGAAATTTGGTATCCTCTCCGCAGAAGTGCATGCGTCCCAAACTCACCCGGTTAAGGTGTGTCACGAAGCTTTTATAACGAGACCAGCGAGGGAAGGGGTTTTTCTTCTCTGCAAGATCCTTCGAAACGCGCTGCCCTTCCGGTTGCTCAGATCCTGCGGATGCCAGGGCTTCTTCCGAGGGCAATTCCTCCTGCTGCATATGTTTCGAAGGCCCTGAATGAAGGGGTGCCGCCACCTTCAAAGTAGAAGGGGGCTCAGCTGTAAAAATTTTCCCGAGATAGAGAGCCCACCCTTTGGGAGTAACTACAGGCTTAAGGCTGTCCTTCGGGAAAATATCCGGCAAAGCCAGCCCCTTGATTTTCTCCGTGCACTTGGCAAACGCTCGAGTGGCCTCCGGCAGCAATTTAGTAAAAACGTGCCTTTCCCGATTGCTCTCTGCCAGGTACTGCAAAAGATTTTTAAGATTACCTGTAGGTACCTTTTGCAGCCGCAGATGAAGCATCGAGTAAGAGGGGGCTTTCGTGTTGCTCCCAAAAATGAAATTGCCTTTCTTGAAGATAGCCTCCGGAGCTTTCCAGTCCCTGATGAAAGATACAACACTGCTCGGGGAGATAAAGATCCCAAATTTCGCATAAACTTCCTGAGACAGTGCCAAGTGACTTACCAAGACCTTCTTGGGATCCGCGCTCCCCTGCTGTATCGATTGCATTGCCGAGAGCAACATCCCCCTGGCCAACAAAAACCGGGAACGCTTGCAAAGTTTCAACAGACCCGAGTCCTGTAAAGAATCCCGGTGAACAAGAACCTTCTTGTCACACCAGGAACCATCATCTCCCCCACCCCAGTCGGTAAATCCCTTTTCCTTCAGAAAAGGAACAATCCCTTTGACCCCGGACCAGGCAGAGGCTTGGCTCTTAGAAATGCTTGGGAGCTCCCCCAGATTTATGGGTTTATTGTTACCGCTACCGCTACCGCTACCGCTACCTAGTGCCTGAAACATCAATCCCTGTTTACTGTCTTTTTCACCTGCAGAACTCATACTTACCCTGTCCATTCTTCCCTCCTTACCTTCCAGTATGCCCAAAACCGCCACACCCTCGACTCGTCACCGAGAGCTCCTTAACCTCATGCCAATGCACTCGAGGGGTTTCCACAAGCACCAGCTGTGAAATGCGCTCCCCTCTCCGCACAAAAACCATATCTCCTGAAGTGTTGTTCACCTGCACAAACACTTCCCCGCGGTAATCAGAGTCAATAAACCCTGAAATATCTAAGCCCTTATTAAAGGTGCTACTGCGGGGCAGGATCAAAGCGGCATGCCCCTGCGGGAGCTCCAAACAAAACCCTGTAGGTACCGAAGCGACAGCACCTTCACCAATGAGCACATCCTGAGCTGTATAGATATCCAAACCATTCGCTCCCGGAGTCGCATAGGTAGGGATTTTTACACAGTGGGGCAATTGCCTGATCCGAACGGATATCCCCGGTTCCACCAAAGTAGACGGATTTTCTGCCATCAAACCTTCCCTTCCTTAACTTGTTTTTCAGAACATTCCATAATCTTTCTCGCCAGAGCATGCCCTTGCCGGGCAAATGCTTCCCTCGTAGAGGCATTAACCATCGCGTAATCCCATCGATACTCCGGGGAATCCAGAGCCTGCTCACTGTAATGGGCTGCTGTCTCCTCGAAGTCTCCCCCCAAGCGTGTCACATGTACCAGAGTTGCCCCCAGTTCCTTGAGATGGTTGTACTCGATGGGAAACCGTAGATCCTCGATGATAGTCACATCGTGCTCTTTGATTGAAGCCTGCAGCTTCGCCTGCAGCTGATCCACCCAGTAAGTGTCATTATCTTTTCGACGGTACTCCGTCCCCCACCACTGCATGAGGGTCCGGAACTGCCCCACGAGCACCTCGCAGCCAGAGCAGGGGTTCCCCTGAAACGTCAGATTCCCCCGCCCGAAGTAAACCTGTGCTCCATAGGTAGAAAGGTACTCCTGAAACCGCGGGTGCAAGGCTACCGCTTCCTCCGGGTTGAAAATAAAAAACCTGCTGTTCTTGTATCTGGCGTCCCCCCAAAAATGAATCTGACGAAACGGAATGCCAAGCTGTGCCAAAAACTCCGCGCACTCCAGCTTAACCCCTTCCGCATACGACAAAACCTGGGGAGAGTATCCGAGACGCTGAAGCTCTCCTAGTAACGCCAAAGCCAGAGTCCCTTTACCTGATTGAGCCTTGCCACTAATGGCAATAACTTTCATCTAACCCCCTTTCAGTAAAAAGTTCACCTTGTCTTAGGTTGGTGAACAATGGGCAGCCCACAGCGCTTTTTGAAGTAGATTCTTCCTGGCTAGGAGCTGGCTTAATATTATTTTTTTCTAATGCCTTAGACAAAAAAAAAACCCAGCCTCGTAGGGAAAGGCTGGGTAGCATACCCAGAGTGGAGCTTCACTCCGGGTGCAGGCAGTAGGTGTCTCTGGTCTCTGAGGTACGTCCTTTTGGAGGTATTTTTGGGAAGTTACAGTTGAAAACTGCTTTCAATATCTGGTTCTTATAACATAAAAAGTTTCAAACCGTTAAGGAGTTATCCACCATTTCTGTTCACCACTTTTGTTCACCAGCATTAAAAATCCTTAGGTTTTTCTCTGTAACCCCTTGATTTTATTGGCACGCCACGAGAGATTCGAACTCCCGGCCTTCTGATCCGTAGTCAGATAACTTCTGCTCACTTTTCAGTGATTTCAGGTAGTTACGAAGCGCCATCCTGTGGATAACCGACCTTTTTTAGCCAAAATGTTCACCAAAATGTTCACCTGTTCACCACTGTATGAATTTTTCCAAATGTGAAAAAATTCATCCCTCATTGAGATGCCGACACAGGATGGCGGCGATGCGATCCACGCCGTCCTCGATACCCTCACCGGGCATGAGCTGGGCAGCGGCCCAGAGCTCGTGTGCGAGGCCAAAAAGCAGATCAGCTCTGTTGTGGTTCGGGGTGCACAGTACGCATTGGGGTTCTGAGCTGTCCCCGGTTTGATCGGTAGAGACACCGTGCTTTTTCAAAATCCCCCGCTCTTTGTGGAGCTCCCAGAGCAGGGCCTTGACCCTTTTCTGCCTTACGGCGATTTCCTCGTCCAGGGTCCACTCTTGTTTGGGGCCCAAAGCCATGTCCTTTTGTTTTTCAATCGGCCACAACGAGACTGTGCCTGAGGCTCGTTGTAGCTGTTTTTTCAGCCAGCCTTCTTCGGATGACATGAGTCTTCCTTTCCAAAAAGGAAAAAATTCCCGAACGGGAAGATTCGTTGTTTTTTGATGAGAGTGAATTGGTTTTATTCCCGCACGGGAATATGGGGCTACTGATCATCGACCGGAGTCTTGGGGAGCATATCCAACCTCGGCAGCAAACTTGCTGCCCGTGCCTTCTCCCCTGCCATAAGGTGGTAATACGACTTCTGCGTGGTGACCACGGTAGAATGCCCCAAAAGAGCGCTGACCGCTTTGAGGTCTCCTCCTTTACGCAGCAGAGTCGTTGCGTACAGATGCCGGATGTCGTACAGCCGGCATCTGTAGGTAATCCCTGCCTTGCGCTTTGCCGTTGCCCAGGCCGTCCGTAGAGAATTTACAGGTTTTCCGTGATACTCCACCACGTAACCGCTGGTGTGCTTTTCCGCTCGGGCCCGCAATTTCTCCAAAAAATATTCCGGGAGAGGGACATGGCGCCAGGACTTGGTTTTACGTCCGTAGACAAAAATCCCGGTATCATCCATGCGCAGATCCGAGAACTTCAGGGCAAACAACTCTGAGCTGCCCGGGCGGGTACCCAAGTAGTACTCTACCTCCAAGGCCCACTTCAAATGATCCGCAGCCTTCTCCAGAATCAAAGCCAGATCCTCTGCGGTAAGCTGCAGCTGCAGCCCCTCCTCGGTGCTCTTCTTCCAGCCTGTCATAGGACTGGATTTGGTAAGATTCTTTTCCACCCCGAAGTTGAAAATGGCTTTAAGGTACGCCTGATACCGATTTCGAGTCGCCACCTTGCATGCCAGATAAGGCTGCATAGCCTCTACTACATGCTGATAAGTCAAGTTATCTACAGGAGCTACGCAGAGGTCCTGCAAAAGCTTGTTGCTGAGGTTTTGCACCTCGTACAGCCATTTCTTGGACGCTCCGGAAAGGCGTTTTTCCGCGATGAATTGCCTCACCAGGTCATCGAAGTACAGGCCTTCCCTCTGTAGCACACAGGATTGGCCCAACTTCTTGCGTTTCTTGACCTCAGCGTCCAGCGCGATGGCCTTGGCCTCTCCCACAGGATTATTGGGAAACACCCGGGAGCACTGGTTGTTGTGTTCGTCCCGCCAACGAACTATGAGAGACTTACCCTTATGGTGTAGATGTATAGACATAAAAACACCCCCTATACCGTGGCCTCTTTAAGGGTACCACACTATAGGGGGTGTTTTTTTCGGAGTCAACCCAAATTTATCAAGCTGCCAGCATAGCATTTCGCAGCTTGGCGAAGCTGAAATCCTTTCTGACAATTTTTTGGACAAGGAGGACGGCTCCTTCCCCGTCATCAAATACGAACCTCCCCGTGCTGAAGTCCTTTTGCTGCAAGTGCTCCAAGGTAAACACGAAGCGGTCGGAAGGCCTCTCCTCCTTGGATGAGTGCAGTACTGTAGAGATGCCTTTCTCTGTAGGAGCCAGAAGGGGCCTATCCCGCTCAGACCTATCTCTACTGGAATCCACCTGGATTACGTATTCGGGCATAGTCAAAGGGCACGCAGTGGTCGGATTATCTCCTGTGGAGATTTCTCGGACGGAGGGCTGTTCCACCCCGTCAATAAACAGGGTCAGCGCATAAGTAACACTCCGATAGCAGGCCGGAGTGGCATTCAACATCTGAATGGCTACAAAGGGATCCTCATCGTACCGATTCACTTCTTCCACCAGGGCTTTCAGCAAATCGAAGGAGAATGCATCGAACACCTCGGCTACAGCCTGGATTGCTGGGAGGTGTTTCTTATTAACCAGCTCGGCATCGCAGTATTCCTCAATAAATTCCCACTCCACCCCCTTAAATTCCAAGGCATAGTACAACCTTCCTGGCCGATTGATCAGCTGCTCTGTCAGCCCGTAGATCGCGTTACACGTCAGCAAAAACAGTTTCTTGGAAGGGAAAACTCCATCCAGCAGAGTCAACAGATCGCGCTGATCCTTTTTATCGAATACCTTTTCAAACTCATCAAAGACAATCACGCAAGGCTGATCAATGCCCTGAATAAACGTATTGAATTCCGGTCCACAGAAAGGTTCCGCAATCAACAATATCGGGATGCCATCTTGCCGGGCTTTTTCACAAATAACCTTGCTAAGGAGTGTCTTCCCAGAGCCCTTCTCTCCATGGAGCAGAACCCCGGTAGCACTGCTACGCTGCTTGAACGTATTCAGAATACGCTCCGCTTGGGGTAATGCTTGCCCATACAGGGTAGGAAGCTCAAAGTTCTCTAAAGGCTTCAAGTAAAATCCCATGCGCTCTGAGTGCTCCACCACATAGTTACGTGCTGCGAGCTCCGTACAGAGGCAAAGCTGTTCATCGGAGGTAGGGAAAAAATTATCTGAACGAAGCATCCATTTTGTAGCCATCTTAAATCTCCTTTAGTTAAGCTATTATAATTTTCTATAAGGCTATTGAAAGAACCACGTAGGTTACCGATAAGAACAGCCTGTAATGGGCGTAGGTTTCCTGCGTGCCCGTACCAGGGGTTCCTGTTGCTCCAGAAAGTGACAGGGGTACTCCATGAAGATCACCAAGTCATCCTGCTTAAAACGAGACCGTGTAGGGCCATACTTGGGTATCCGATACTCCTTGGATAATCTTCGAAAGGTTCTCGGAGCATAGCCACAGAACGTGGCCGCCTCCAGCAAATTCAAAAACATTTTCCCTCCAACGTAAAATCCCCGGCTATTTCCTCATGTATATAGAAGCATGGGAATAGCCGGGGAGATTTTAAGTTTTCAGAAAAATTATTTCAGGTTAATGGCCGAGGATCAGCTTCATGTCATCCCCGGAGTAATGATGCAAAGTCACCAGCTCCCCTACAGACCGATGGGTCTGAGAAGAGGCCTGCAGCATCACTGCCTTGGTATTGGCATGGATCTTTTTCAAGGCCTTGTTGGAGATGCGATAAATTCCCATCAGCTGCCGCACAATCAGCTGAGAATCACAGTAAACGTCCACACTTGCTTCCTTGAAAATACCGGTTCGCTGCAGAGTAGACAAGAGGGTATACATAGACGCCGCTTCCGCCAAGTTGTTGGTCGGTCGCGACGTGCCTTCCATAAACCCATTCACTTGAAACCGTGTGCTCTCCATCAAAGGATGCAGCTCACAGACTTTTTTTGGGTCAGGAAGGGAAAATGATCCGGTAAAAATTTCCTCCTCCCTCCCTGTAACGTCGTATACCCGAAAGGAGCCATAGGCGAAGGCGTTCGCCTTGCCATTATTCTTGCATCCCCCATCCACAAAAGCGATGTACTTCCTATACTGGGATAGGTTACTCACCTAAGCCTCCTTGAGCATCTGGTATACTGCTGCCATCCGCGGTCGAATTTTCAATTGGAGGTACTGAAGGATAGATTCTCCTTCCTCCAAGGGTGTGGCCGTAGAGATATATACAGCATAGTAAGTTTGTCGTTCCGAGCCTGATGAAGTAACAAACATCATATACAGCGCGTCCCCTTGCACAGTCCGTGTTGCCCCTGTAAGACCCAAAAATACCTGTGTGTCCCCCGCCATAGGTATCCTGTGGCTATCTGTTGAAAGTAACTCCCTTGGCAATGTAGCCAACAAAGGAATCACTACCACCCCAGGTACATAGGTTCCTACGGGTGCAAAGGTTTTACATATGCCTTCCAGCAACTGTAAGGAGCACAGACGCTCGCCACAGTTTTCAGGCAAAAGTACCTTGCCTACCTGGACATCTGTATCAGTCACATAAGTAGTACTGTAGCGTGCCTCTGCCCATAGGATAACCTCAGGGGTGCTCGGTAGCGCCAGGCGAATTCCAGTACCCGGTACGGAGATAAGCAATACCTTGCGAGTTTCCGGTATTCCTGTCTCCGCAGGTGCACTCAGTACACCGACTCCCGTGAAGACGGGGGTTATCACTTCCAACTCTCTCAGCCCCTCAATGGTAGGGAACTCTCCGCCATACCCCCGAGAGAGATAGCACAGGGCCTGCCAGGCCAAAATGCGTCTTTCCTCTATCCCCCGCCATATAGGATTTGCCTCGTCACGGGCATACTCAAGGCTCTCCTTTCCCAAGTCAGACAAAGCCTCTGCATACCTGGTGTTCACTCTCCTTAAACCCACACCTGTGGGAGGCACTTCGGATAAGGGTAGAGTTTCAGAGGGATCCTCCGAGTCAGAGGGATCCTCCGAGTCAGAGGGAGCCTCCGAGTCAGAGGGAGCCTCCGGGTCAGAGGGAGCCTCCGAGTCAGAGGGAGCAGCTTGCGTTTGGTAGGCCTCATGCTCTCTGCGTAAAGCCTCCAAGTCTGCCTGCGCAGACTCCATGTCTGCTTGTGCAGCTGCCAAAGCTTCCTGTGCAGAGAGCATGTCTGCCCGGGCAGCTTCTGCTTGAATCAGCAGATTTGCAATCGTCCTCTGTGCTCCCGGGCTATACCCGGCATCCGGATCCTTCCACGTACGGCTGTTAAACTCCCGCAACCAATGGAACGGCAAAGTACGTTCACTTTTATCCATAAACAACGCCGCCTGCTCTGCAGAGGTGAATGGATTATCGAGCACCCAATGAAGCAAGGCTGCTACATAGGAGGCCAGATTACAGCCCGTGTACACAATGGCTCTCTCTGTGCACGCCTCCTGCACCCCCTCCGACTGCTCAAACAGTAAGGTATCCCGATAACAAGTAAGTGCCTTATGGGGTACATTGGAAAACTGTAACTCCGGAGGGAGATCTTCCCCACCACCCGACGTATACTCATCAGCCATGTCCACAAGAGCTTTTACGGGTAAGGCAATGGCCACCCACTCTCCCAGACCCATGCGCAAGTCTACATACAAAGAGGGACAACCCCTGTTCCTTTGACCCCTAAAGATGTCTTGCAAAAAACCCTCTCCCAGGGTGTTGCGTAACTCCATGTTATCAATGGCCGTAATCAACACATCCGGAGGTACTCCGTTTAGCTGTTCCTGGATCAAGGAAGGGTAGTCCACGACGCGAGCTTGCACAGTACGGATAGACACTCCACGGAATTCCAACATGGCATCGTGCATGGCCTGAACCTTGGACATCCCCAAAGTAGTCAGGTTGTGCGCTTGCGGACCGATGTTGTGCAATTCCACAGAATCATCATCAATGATGGTGATTCGCTTGAATCCCATACCTACCAGGCATCTCACCAACCAGGTGCCAATACCTCCTACACCAATGATGCATACCGAAGTCCTCTCCATGCGGTGCAGGTCAATGGCCGTGCTGAAGCGCAGATTCATTTCCTGGAGATCCACACTGGCATCCTGCTGCAAGCTCTGCAAATGCTCCACTACCCGGCCCTGATAAGCGGCGCGGTACTCTTCAAATGTGAGCTCCCCAGCAGTTGCCGAAGGCTGCTCCTCTGTGGCAAACAGAGTATCCAGATCCACAGAAATCGCCTCTTCTTCGAGGTTGCCCGACTGCTCCCGCTCATCCTGATGATCAAAATTATTGCCGTCCATGCTTTACATCCCCTTTCTTTTTATTTGATTAACTGATTTGGTTAATTAAAATTTTCAGAAAAAAACAGGCAGAGGAGACTACCTAAGCCCTCCCCTCCCCTGCCCTGCTAAACTATCTCCGAATTTCTTCCAACGCACCTTCCAGAGAATCCTCTTCCTCAGAGTCGTCGAATTCCGTATAATCATAGGTCACCCCATACATCAGGGCGTCATAGATTTCCTCCTTAGATAGGCTCAGAGCATTCTCCACGACATCGTCCCCGTAGAAATCCGACAGCACAACGAATTCTGCCAGCAAAAAGGCCGCGTCTTCCTCTCCATGAGGGCAAAGGCTGCTGATCACGGGATTTTTGTGGAATTCTGCAAAAAAATTCTCCGCTAGATACGCACGCGCCATCAAAATCTCCCGAGACCAGGTGTCCCTTGTATGTCCTGCGTAAGGGCCCTTCTTATGCTGAGTCTGCACAAAATCTACCAGATTCTTTTCGTAAGAAGGGTATACCAGAGCAACCTCCAGTAGCCTCTCCAAGACCTCTATTCCGCTCACCTCAGGGTGGCCACTGATTGCTACCTGCATAGCACCTTCCTCCAAAGAGGCAAACACCTTGGCTGCCTGCTGATTGGCAGGAAGCAAAGCCTCTGCCACTCGAACCGCTTGCTGATAGGACGGCGTTTGCAAGATAGGGAGTTTTTCCTTGAGAGTATCGAGGTGGGTAGCGAAGTAATACACAAAAAAGTTGAGCACTTCCTGGAAAGCTTTTTGGTACTCAAGCCTCTCTGCACTCGACATCTTGTCTGTACACTTGACCCAGAGAGATCCCCCAAGGGTAGCATCTACTTCTGTCAGAGAAGCTGCCGGTTGAGAAGCTGCCGGTTGAGAAGCTGCCGGTTGAGAAGCTGCCGGTTGAGCAGCTCTGACCTCCTGCATGGAGTTCAAGGTGAGATTGCCATAGTCTCCCCACAAATCATTTTCGTAAGCAGATCGACGTGCTTCTACTGAGCCTGGCTGTGCCGTCTGCGTAAAGGGGTGCTGATACCCGCCAAGTATTCCCGTGGGGCCCCTCGATTGGAAAACATTCCGCTTTTTAATCAAAGCGTCCATCTGTGTATCCAGCACAGCCTTACGTTCCTTGGTAAGGGGCTCTATCACCTGCCCTGTGGGAAAGTGAATGCCAATATGGCAGTCTTCGATGCGCCGAAAAACCGGGAAATACTGAACCATGGCTGCCTTAATACTCCCGTCTCTTCGCATAACTGTGTAAATCCGCCAAGGCGCCATAAAGGCAAGCCCTTCCCCGGTGTTCTGCTGCTTGTGATCCACTGAAGAGAAGTTGGGAACCTCATCGGGATGCCAATGCCCATGCCCAAGATAAGGATGAATATTATTACCATACTCCTCCGGATAGGTAGCCAAGAGGTAGTCCCAGTAACGCTTGGAGTCTTCCCCATCCATCTCTACCTCGCCTGCAGAGGCAACCTGATCCACCAGAAAATAGTCATAGATCAGGAAATGGGGATAACGATTTTGCAGTTGCTTGTACAGCAGGTAGTGCCCTGACTCCCCGGTAATGTTATACATTCTCCGGCCAATGTACTGCAGTTCCTGCAGCACGGCATAATCAAAGAACACTGTAGGAGTTACTTTGTCCTTGTAAGGGTCAGCGTTACCAATCTGCTTGGTAATGAAGTACAGATTCTCCATGCAAGCCATATCCGTGTCCCACGCAGGAAACCGGGGCTGCGGAGGAAAAAATGGGGGTGCCGAGCGCTGGCTCTGCGGAGTAGGCAGGCCTTGCTGAAAAGGAGTTATTATTGAGGAAGGAGTAGCGGTAGTTTTCGGTTCTTCTGCTGTCGAATTCACTGCCGTGTTGCCCTTCAGGAAGTTTTTGAACATCGTATATTTCCTTTCATAGAAGAGTGAATATTAAATAGTTAGATGATAGATGAGAGATAAAAGATAGCCTTTAGCCGCTGAGTTGATTCAGGTTAAACAAAACAGATCAGTAGCTTGAGTATTTTCCTGAGGCATATACTCCAGTTGTGTATGATTCTGCTCTGCCAGGAAATATTCATACAGCATGTCTCTGCTCACCTTGCCAAGGTCCCCAGGATAAGGGGGCTGTCCAATAGGAGGTAGCCCACAGGCAAGGAGATCGTTTCTATGCTGACAAAGATCAAAGAGAGATTTTCCCCAGTGGGCTGGCTGAAAAAAAGCTATCTCCCAGATATCCTCCAGCAAAATATTGAAAAAAGGCAGCCTCGCGGAATACCGGGTATGTATTTGTTGGCCCTGTGTAAAAAGGAGTTTTGCAGCATAGATCGCCTGATGTGCATAGATCAGAGCCACAGGCAAGGTAAGGGACGTTATGTAGTCATCCTGGGTAGACTGAATAGCGGTGTCTGAAAACAAGATATACAAAAGCCTGTCCAAAGCAGCCCACACTGCCAAAGCCACCACAGGCAATGGGTGTACTGGCGCTTCCGCTTCCCCCTCTGCAGAGAGCAGCGTCTGCATCAACTCCTCGAGTATTCCAGCCTCCAACGAATTCTTCGCAGAAGCCAAGGTGTTTTGCAAAGTCATCCGAGCTTCCCTATCCCCAAACAAGTTTTCAAAAGACCCCTCCATTGGATGATAGAGACCATTATCCAAGCGTAATACGTGGGTTTCCTCCAGGAAACGGAACAACGCCCGATCCACCCTTTTCAACACATGCACCAAAGGCTCCGCCCTGTTCTGGAGAAAGTTGGCTTGGAAAAAAGCCGTACTGGGGGTAAAGGCACTGAAGAAATCAGAACGAAACCCAGGAGAACAGAAACCTCCATAGCTATCATCCATGGTGTAGTCCCCCAGCCAACGCACCAGGTCTTCCAGGACATTAAGAAAAACCGAGGCCTGTTTTATTTTGCCGGAATGAATAGCCCTGGCAAAGAAATGGGTCCCGGTGCAGCCATCCCGGAACTCCCTCCGATGTGTATTGGAATGAGGATGGCCACACTCTGCCAATTCTCCCGGCGTTCTGAAAAACCGAACCAGGCTCCTTTGCACTTCAGAGGGATTGTTCAGAAACCTTCCCAAAGCCTCCTGCACTCGATCCCCCAAAGGACGACCTGAGAAGAATTCGCTTAAAGCCTGACATACTAGAAGCACTTGAGGAAAATCCTCTCTACAGCGAGTCCTGTTTGTAAACTTATAATTGCAGGCCCCGAGAGTTACCTGGTACTGGTACAGAGGGAGAGATTTATAAACCAGGCCACCGAAGGGCTTGTCTGCAAGGTCCTTGTTAAAGCACCGAAAAGATACTCCGCTTAAATTTACCCTCAATCCCCCGGAGTCCTTCTCCCAAGAAGACAAATCTATCCCTGTTTTAAGAGACTTTTGGTACAGAGCCTCTTTCGTGATCTGGTAGTCTTTGAGTAAGGAAGTTTTTCCTGCAAGAGCATAGGCCTGCGCCAGCTGTCGCTGCAGATCCAGAATCTTTTCGTAGAGAGCCTCCTTGGTCAGGTTCTGAAACTCCTTGGCAAGATCCACCCCCAAGAAAACCTCTGCAAAGTCTATGGAATATGTATTAGGCCGGAGGTCATCCATTCTGTGTCCTTTCTTCGTATTCTGTTAAAATATGATGAGTTGAATTAAAATTTTAGGGCTGCCCGTGGGATGTGGCTTGGGATTAAACTCAGATAAGAATCCGAACCCTTGGGTACTATGGACGTGTCTCCTGTAAGACAGGCTTTCAAAGAGGTTACTCCGGAAAGACTTAAGTCCTCGTGCGTGTAACGCTGCTTAAAAATGGTTACAAACAGGTTCTGTGATCTGCTCATACTCAGGTTTAAAACATCCTCGGCCAATTGGGAGTAGCTCCTTAAAGGGTTAGGTGCCTTACTTTCCTGTCCGTAAAGTCTGCATAACTGGATCATCGTTTTCCTATCCAAGGGAAACAAATACTGCATAACACCCCAGTAATTGCGCAGGACAAAGTAAGGGATTGCGAGATCATCCGCACCAAAACCCAGGAAAGGCAAAGCATCCGGAAGCCAACGCATTGCCGAAGGTAGCCTTTCTCGGTTAATCTCCAAAGCACCGGCAAAGGTACACAAACTTCCTCGTGGGTACAGCCCCTGAGCGTTGTCCTTAAGGAACAAGCCCATACGAGGAAGGTCCGGCCCCTCTACAAAGTGGACCAAAGATTGGGGCGCCAAGGCCTGCTTAACCTCATCCAGGCTGAAATAAAAGCTTTCCTGAGCAAGCTCAATACACAAGGAATCTGCCACCAAGAAAGGCTCCACCAATACCAGAGTCCCTGCATAGGCATAAAAAATTTCCTGAAAAAGAGCAGGTTTACAGGGATTTCTCCTGCTGCTAATGCAAGCAAAATCTTTAGAAACCTTATCTAGTACAGTAGTCCCTAAAACACCCTGGTCACATGCCAGAAGTATTGGAGTTTCGCTTACAAGTGCTCGAAGCGAAGGGACCTCTGTCTGGACTCTCAAATTTTCCGGGATAGGTACGTCGGCATTCTTCCCGAACAGTCTCCTATCCAAGGCCCTTACCAAGGGATGCCCCTGAATATTAGGGATACTATGTGTCTGATTGCCGTCCTCACTTAACTCAAACTGCTGTGCTGCCAAAGTGGGGCCTCCAAGCGAGGTAGTCTCAGTCTCCAGCACAGTATAATGCCACCCCAACAACGTCTGAATCAGTTCCGCAGCCAAAGTCTGCAAAGACTTACCTGAGGACAGATCTTCCTTCAGTGGGCTGGAAAGCAGCCATATAGGGAAAAGCCAAGTCCCTTCCATGGAAAAATCCGCACAACTGAAGTCCCCACAAGTACGGGCGTACTGGTAGGTTCGAAAAGCCACCAGCGCCTGAGACAAGCACTCCTTAGCAGAGTAAAGCTCCTCTTCCGATGCTTCTACTCCCCGCATATTACAGAGGCCTTCTTCACAGTTGGCATAGAGGTATATCCGGTACATCAGCCCATAGAAAAAAGTGTACGGAGGCATTCCCTCATAGAAAGTTTTAATCCCCATATCCTGGTGAAGCCCCCAGGCACAGTAATCCATGCCGGCAGCAAAGAGGCAGCCCAGATAAACACTCTGACGTAACTTCTGCAGGTAACCGGAACCTCCTCTCGAGTTTTCCTCGTGGAATCGATGCTGCTGCTCCATCAACTTCTGCTGAGCGTAGTCTGTAAGGTGAGCATTTCTTTGCTCTTGGGAAACACTTAAAGGCCTACTTCTCCCGCTAGCATAGTTGATATCCCGTACCAGATCGGTATAGGGGCTAAGAAGACCTTTTCTTAAAAAGGGCAGGTCTTCCCGGGTAAACCTTGTGCTTGAGTGGCAAACATCCAGCAGAGCCTGCACGCGGTCCTGATAATGCCGATACATGGAAACCAGGTCTTCTTTCGAATACACCGGAGCCAGGGAACTCTTCTTCAAAGGCAAGAGTTCATTGAGAGTGCCCCCAGCCCGGCCTCCGGTTAAAACCGCTAAGTATTCCAAGGTGGAGTAGGTTTTCTCCGCAGGGAAAACAAACTGCACTGTGTCCTCCTCATTTTTCTCCTCATCCATGACTGTGATTGGCTCCTCCAAAAAACGTAGGGCTCCCTTGATAATCATTTCCGCCTCCTTGATTTTGGTTTTTTATTGTGTACACTTCGAACATGTATTAAACTCTTTGAAAGCTTCTACTTCTTTTAACAAAGTTTAATGAACTTTTCTAAACGAAAAGGGTATACAGGAAAGGAGGCCAGGGTATGAACAAACCAGGGAATGTAGTCCTTCACCCCGCGGTACTGCTGGCAAACCAGGAAGACTTGCAGAGGATGCTGCAAGGATCTCCGGAACAGAATTCAAAAGAGGAGCGCCTGCGTCGGCGTATCCGCAACCTGGAACTGCAGCTGGCCAACGCCCTCCATAAAAGACAAAAGCTGGAAAAATTCTGCCATGAGCAGGTTCTGCGTGCCCGTGATCTGGAAAAACGCTTGAACGATGCTCTGATCGACTTAGAGTATCAAGCTGCCCACACTCCCACGGATCTCGGGCTGCAGCACGACCCCTACGATGATCTCGGTGAAGACTTTGATCTTTAGGTGATGGAAACACGGCACCCTCAACTAAAAAAAAATGAGGCCTTATAAAAATACCCCCACCGGTTAAGATGGGGGTATTTCCGCAAGACCTGGCTTGTGCTGGGTTACTTCCCAGCGCCAGAGGTCTGCTTCTTGGCATAGAACGAGATCACATCCCCTTCGTCGAGGACATACCCTCGTCCCTCCGCATCGTCATTCACCCGAATGGTGTCCGCCACTTTGGTGAAACCGCCGCAGTCCAGGTAATCCGAAGTACAAAATTCTCCAAGGGAGGTGCCTTCAGGTACCACGAAAGTTTCAGAGACGGTTGCACCAGCGCGGATTACTTCTACTCGTACCATGGTTTTCTCCTTTGCCGTGTCCCTTACGGGACATTGGTTGAATAAAGAGCCCTAAAAGGCTCATAGCGAAATCTTCTAACAAAAAAGGCCCCGCTTTTTGAATGTGCCAAAGAGTGGGGCCTTTCTATCGGTTTTTGAAGCAGCCTAAATTATTATTTTAGGCTTATTAAGCTCTGAACAGGCTAAAAGAGGCTCCCTAAGGCTCAGTGCTTTGTGGTATTTCCAGGAAAAGGCACGACGCTAGCCTTCTCGTGCCCGCTTTTCTCAGAGGAAGCCTTCAACATGTCCAGAGTCCCGTCCTGCAAATCGATGTGGAGCCGCTCAATCAACTCGGAGATCTGCTCCTTAGGGATGTTGACAAAGAGCACCGCCCCGGGAGCTTCCTCTTGAGACACCCCTTTGGGATGCAGAGTCTTCAGAGCCTCTACCAGGCTTTTAGGCAGATGCAGGATCGCCTCAGCTTCCAAGCAGGAGCTGACCCAAGTTCCTGTATACTGCACTAAAGTGAGCACATCCTCCCGAGTGAAAGGCCCTTTAATGAGCTCCAGAAAGTCCTGAGTGATGGTCTCCATCTTCTCCTCCCGATCTGCCTCTCCCTTGAGATAAACACTGGCTAGAAGCAAGCCGAACACCAAGGTTACGGCTTGCTGTTCATGCCGGAGTGGCAGCAGGGGCACCCGATCATTGTCTTCTTTGCGGCTCATCTCCGGATTCCCCAAGTCCTCTGTCGTGCCCTGGTCTTTGCCTTTGTTGCTTGCCATGAAACCCTTCCCTTCCTTGTTATAGAGTTGTTCAGCCAAGGTGTCGGTACTTGTTATCGTACTCATAATCACGTCCGAGCAGCGCCTTGAGCAGCAATAAGCTGTTCACGAAAAGCATGGCCAGCACAACCACCGCCACGGCCACTGCCAGGATATAAATGAAAGTAGTGGCTCCCTGCATAAGCAGGGGGTGCTGCCATAAAAACAGACAACGCTGGCAAAGGGTAAATAGCCGGGGCACACCCTCCACCAATACAATGAGCAGCAATGCCGGAAGCAACAGGGCCAAGCTACGCATTAGGACGCGCTTGCAGTAGGCAAACATGAGGTATCCTTTCTGGGTTTTTCAAAAGACAGCGGTTCTGGAGAACTGCCCGGAGTAAATTGTGAGAAAATGTCCTCGAGAGAGGGTACCTGAAAACCTGCAGCCTGACGATGCCCACCACCCCCAAGGGCTTTGGCATACAAAGAGACGTCCAGGTCAGGACTCTTGGTAAACAGGGATACCGTCCACTTATCCTTTCTATAACAAAACGTCGCCATGGCATCATGCTCGGAAGGATTGTACACCGTGTCAAATATCAGTGAATTGGTCAGGCCCTGGTTGATGGCGATAACCCTCAAAGGAGGTAGCCCGGGAGCCCGCAGAAAAGTCTCAAAAGCCAAGGCTCTGGCTTTCTTGGCATTCTCCTGCTGAATGTACTGAAGCAGCGTCCGTCCCTGGACAAGAAGACTGCCTATCCGGTGGGAGGCACTGCGAGCTGCCAGCAAAGGCTGCCAGAACTCCTGGTGCTCAGGGTCGGTGTCATACTGGCGGATGCCATACTGAAAGGGCAGTACATCCTCACTGGCCTCCAGGTCAAAGACGTCGTACCTGCCAAGTAGGTACACAGTGAGAGGCAGGGCTTTCTTGGTGCCATACAGATAGAGCCAGGTCAGTTCACAGCCAGCACGGCCCACCTCGAGCAGAGCTCCCCCACTGGCCAAGAAGTTTCTCTGCTCCGCTTCCTTAAGAGCGGTGACGTGGTGATCGATCCAATGCAGCTTGGCCAGGCTGTTGAGGCGCTCCATGTCCTCGAAAGGTTGCAGAGAGAAATCGACCAGGAAGACCTCCTCGTCCTTCTGAATACTGTCCCAAGGGAACGCCTGGCCATAATTGATCGGATGCAGGGTAGCTTTCGGGTAACGCGCTTTGACGATGGCCCCCGAGCAATGCCCGTCGAGATCGGCAGAGTGGTAGAAAATCTTCATGATTGATTTCCTTTTGAGTTGTTGTCCGTTGTATTAACGAGAGCATTCCAGGCCCGAACCAAGGACGCCTCAACCTCCGGCAGGCGGTCGAGGAGTTCTTCCAAGGGAATAGCATAAGCCTGCAGTTCCCACCAGACACCCCCAGCCTCCCCACAAATTTCAACGCTGACACTACTTCGAAGGCCTTCTTTGTCGTATGGAAAATGATAGGCGAAAGGATAAATCACGATTTGCATACCGGCCTTATCCCTGTTGCACTCACAGCGACGGGCCGGGTGGTCGCTGCGGCGGTAGGCGTACCAGTCGATTAGGTTGCCTTGCGGATTAAGAGGGTTTTTCTCCGTGGTAAAGCCTATGGATTCGAGGCCCGCCTTGAGTGTTTGTTCAGAAGTCGTCAATATCTACTTCCTTTCGATGAAAGAGCAGGGCCTAAGAGGAGACCCTGCTCTTCTTCTAAGTTTGTTACAGAGAGTTCAGCATCTGCTGCAGCTCCTCGATGCTGGCCTGTTTCAGAGACTCGTCTTTCTTCTCCTCAATCAGGGACAGAATCTTCTGTTTCTTGTCTGCAGCTTCCTTGGCTTTGACGGCGACATCCCGCTCTGCCAAACGAATGTCGATGATGTACTTGACCACCACGAACTTGTGCTGCAGTACCGGGTCCGGAGTTTTCTTGGAAGGTTTTACGAAGCTCTCATCTTCGGCAGTCTCCTTGAGCTGCTTGTAAAGATTCCTGGCAATCTCATCCAGGCAGGGAGATTTGCCTTCCAAGGGCAGATCCCAAAGATCTTCGGTAGTAATCAAGCCTTTGGAGGTCTCATAACGGAACTTCTGACGCGTGGCGTCCGCGAAGAAATTGGGCAGATTGTAATCCATGGGTTTTTCCTTTCTTGTTTGGGTTAATAGACAGAGTTCTTAGACAGAGTTCTTAGACAGAGTTCTTAGACAGAGTTCTTAGACAGAGTTCTTAGACAGAGTTCTTAGACAGAGTTCTTAGATTAAAAGGTGACCTTAAGTACCCGATTGAAGCTGCCTTTGACCTTGACCAGAACCTCATTGCGCTGGGTGGTGGAAAACCCTACCCCGCTGAGCTGACGATCACTGGGTTCAACCTTCATCCGGCTACCGAGAACCTCGAACACCTTGCGGTTGGCCTCCAGGTCGGAACGCAGAAACTCGTTGTAGAAGCCGCGGGTCGGTTGGTCATTACGGCACCCTTCCAACATAAAGAAGACGTGCTTGTTGCCCACGGCGTGGTTGTCCCAGTGGTTGGGGCTGTTCAGAACCAGGCTGACCCGGTGGAATTGCTGGGTCGGCAGGCCCCAGTGGGACCTTGAGACTTCGGACGAAGGGAGGGACTTGAGGATCTTCAGCCCCTCCTTGTGGAAGTAGCTGAACCGGGCGACTTCGACAAACTCACGGTCGCGGACGGCCTTGTCGTACCGGAAAAGGTGGATGGTTCCATCGAACTCGATCTCCACCTCGAACCCGACATCTTTGGTTTCGCGCTGGTTGAAGTTGTGCACTTTAAGGACATAAACCCCCTCCCGCATCCGAGACCGATCCGGGTAGCAGATGTTCTCCACCGGCTCCCGGGTTTGCTTTCTGCCGGCATTCATATCGACATCGAGGTTACCCCCTGTCCTACTGGACGTTCTATCCATGTAATAAATGGTTCGTCTACCAGGCTCACGCAGATGCAAGTCCAGGTCGTCGTAGTTGAACCAGGACAGAGAGCAGCGCAGATCGCCGTCCACCTTGCCACCGGCCTTCTTGACCCGCTCCTTGATGGAATCCGCGACCTCCCCGTTGTACGACCAGGAAAAGCCGTTCGGCCATTTGAACAGCGGTGTTGCTTGGGGATCGGTCGGGGCGATGAGGCTGACCAGGTTGTTGTGGTGTTTATTCTCCAGGAACAGTTCGAGGGAGGTGGCCTTCGGCAGGATATCGGTCAGGAAAGTGTCGATGCCCACGGTTTCTACTTTGGAGAGATTCTTAGGGATAGTCCGTGCTGAGGCTTCGGTCAACAGGGTGTCCAGCACGGCATCCGTACCGGTACGCGCCAACGTCTGCTGAGCCGCTCGATCCGCGAACAGCACATTGTTAATGGTCAAATCCTCCGCTACGGCATAGCGACGACCCAGAGAGTTGTTCAGATTAAGTACCTCGAGGGTCTTCTGGGCCTGCTCGATCATCCCCTTGGTGACCAAGGCTGTGGGCCGCTTGTAATTCGTCGGGGCCACTTTGGTTTCATACGCAGAGACTGCAGTATCCAGGTCCTTACCTTCCGCCAGGTCCACCAGCAACGTGCCAATGACCGAGTTACGCAGTCGGCATACCCCCAGGTAACTTTCCTGGGTGACATACTGCCAAGGGAAGAGCTCCTGAGAAGTTCGGTTATCCATCTGATCGAAAACGACCTTCAGTTCCCGGAACCTCTTCAGCAGAGAGGCGAACTCTTCCCCCCGGTACAGAGAGTTCTGACTGATAAGCTCCAGGACGGTATCGATATCTTCCTTTTTAAGTTCCACGAGCCCTCGAAGAAAGACCTCATAACTGCTACGCATCTGAGAGAGGGTTTGATTGGCTTGGATTGTCGGTTGTACATAATTTCCAGGGATCCGAGCAAAAAGATGGTTCCAAGTCAGGGTCTGGCCGTTTTCCAAGACTTCAATGTTGGTAAGTTGTCCCGCGGTGGGCAGCGGAGACAAGAAGACGTTGCCGACAGGGTTGGATTTAACCAGAGCATCCAAAGCATTGGCCACGGTTTGATAGGGTTCCGGTACGGAGACTTCCCAAAGGGTTCTCAGCTCAGGAGCCTGAGGGTGGGTACTGGTAATGCTTACCACGTTGCCGAGGGACCGGATGAACTGACGGCAGGCACCGCAATCGTGCTCGGTACGCTCCCGGAATAGGGGATTGGTACCCGGGGGAAAGCTGGCCAGGTAGGTATCCCAGAGGGCATCCTTGTCTACTTCGGTGACAAACAACCTCTGTTCCATAGCCAGGGTGTCAAACCGTTGCTGTACTGCCTGTGCGAATCGGTTAAAATCGTTCACTGTTGCCTCCTTAGATTCTTGGTTAGATTGTTTGTTTCTGTTACCTTTTGTTTGTTAATGTTCTGCTTGGTGAGTACGCTAAGCCCGTAAAAAAGAGATAAAAAGGGTAACCACTACCCTGTATAGGCGGTTACCGGGGTGATTAAGCTAGAAATAAAGATCATTTTCTCTTTGGCTTATACCAAAATGTGATAAATATTTAGAATTTATCAGTTTTTTGGTATTTTATACAGCAAAACAGCGTTCTAGGAGGTTTCCACGCGAAGCTCAAAGTCCCCATTTTCAGAATTACTGGGGGTGAAGTCTTGTGGTTGCTATTAATATTCGGATGAGAAGGAACTGGAGATTTGCTCCCCCGGACTCACATAAGAGATTTTTCGCGGCGGACGACAGAGGAGATGTAAGCCACTTTTTCTCCCTGGATTCAGCAGGGGTGTTAAAGCATGGGAAGAGTGGGAAAAATATGAAGTGAAAAAACGATTAAGGAAGGTTAATGAGGATCTCTAATTAAAGGTTTTATTAGGTAGGATTAATCAGATTCTTGGAGAAATTGGATTATTAGGAAAAGCTAACCTGAAAAAACATTTTTTTTAAGCCGAAAAAAACATTTTTTTTAAGAAAAAAAAGTTTTTTTCGGCAAATTTTGAAAAAACATTTTTTTTAAGAGCCGTAAGTAGTTGATTTGCGATTTTGCCTAAAAATTAAACACCCTTGTAAGTAGTTGAAAAATAACGATTCAATTCGAAAACATTATTTTTAAGGTGGTGACAAAAATTGTCACTCATGTAATTTCAACTACTTACGGCTTAAAAAAAAAGTAATTTCTGAATTTTTCCCCAACACCTATATACGTACAGGAAAACAACACTACGAAAAGGAAGGTAAAATTTTTCTAACCTTCTTTTTAATTTTAAAAAAATATCTGAAAGAGAGATCTGCCTCTCCAAAAGTAAGGGCCCCTACGGAAGGTTAAAAACCCTGAGATACTCTCCTCTCATTTTCCACCTCCAGGAAACCAGATTTACCAGGAGTCTTCTAGGGATCTACCGACCTGTCCAGGTTCTTGAAAAAACTTTTTTTTGCAATCTCAATAATAATAATAATTAATAATAAAGATTAAAAAATTTTATTTATTTATTATTAATGAAAGAAAAAACTGGACCTTAACCAGTAGCACGGAACAGTAATGGCCTGTATAGCCTCTGAAGAAGAGGAGCAGCCAGGTACTGGGGAGATTAGAGACCTGGGTAAATTAGAGAAACATTAAAGGATCTCAGAGGAGAGTCCTTTCTGAAAGACTACGCCAGGTGTATGCACAGGCCTATCGAGGCTCTTGAAAAAACTTTTTTTTGCAATCTCAATAATAATAATAATTAATAATAAAGATTAAAAAATTTTATTTATTTATTATTAATGAAAGAGATTATTTTCCGTAAAACCCTTTTAGGGAGAAACTATAGCCTGAACAGGCTTGATAAGGAAGTTTTTCTTCCGGAAGGAAACATTAAGATGAGGAGAGAAGCTCTAATCTTCCTGTAGGAGGGTGAGATGTGGAGCAGCGGTACTCGGTGGGGAGGTACCCAGGATGAATTTGGTACCTCAGGCTTCCAAATTTCCTCTGTGAGGCATTTTCTCCCTACTGGACATACCAACGGTACCTCAGGCTTCCAAATTTCCTCTGTGAGGCATTTTCTCCCTACTGGACATACCAATGGTACCTCAGGCTTCCAAATTTCCTCTGTGAGGCATTTTCTCCCTACTGGACATACCAACGGTAGGGGTAGCTCTGCAGGGTGATTTCAGGGGGGATTTCAGCAGGTAAAGCAGGGGCGGTTTCTCAGGGTCTTTTAGAGAAGGATCACCTAGGTAATTCAGGGCCTGTTTCCTGGGGTACTTAGGGGACTGAGAACCCCTGTAAACAGGAGGGGGATCTTAGGGGTTGCCAGAAGGCTGAGAACCCCTGTAAACAGGAGGCAACATCTACGGGTAGTTGGGGAGAGGATACTGCAGGTAAATCCGGGGTGGATTTTTCTGGATATCAGGGGGGAGAAATCTTCGATAAAATCTCCAGAGGATCTCCGGTATTCTCAGAGCATATTTTCCGGGTAAATTAAAATTAGAGTGCCCTAACCATTCTTAGCTGAAAACCACTTGTTTCCTGTACGTATATAGGTGTTGGGGAAAAATTCTGAAATTACTTTTTTTTTAAGCCGTAAGTAGTTGAAATTACATAAGTGACAATTTTTGTCACCACCTTAAAAATAATGTTTTCGAATTGAATCGTTATTTTTCAACTACTTACAAGGGTGTTTAATTTTTAGGCAAAATCGCAAATCAACTACTTACGGCTCTTAAAAAAAATGTTTTTTCAAAATTTGCCGAAAAAAACTTTTTTTTCTTAAAAAAAATGTTTTTTCAGGCTTAAAAAAAATGTTTTTTCAGGAGACCTACCTTTTTTCATTTTTTACTCTATGCTTATTTTTTAGGCAACATACGAAAAATGGGGCGGGTTATAAGCCCCGCCCCGTATCTCGGCACTCAGATTTTCCAGGGACAGCTGGTGTGGGTATGCAGCACTTTCTCTGCGGCGGTGAGGGTGGCTTTTCCCTGGTATATTTTCAGCAGCTTCCCAGGGGTGGTGCAATTGCGGGCTAGGAGGCCTTTTTCCAGGGACTCTATACAGTTCAAGGGGGTAATGTCGAGGGCTGAGGAAGGGCTTTCTTCTGTCTTGGGCGTTTTCCTGGCCTTTCGGTGCCATAAGGAGAGATCCTGCCTGGTACGGGTGCTGTCCAGGCTTTCCAGGACGGTTTGCCAGAGGGTTTGCAGTTTTGCAGCACTGAGCAACAGTGTAGGCGCTTTTTCACTAAAGGCCTCTACCCCGGGGCGCTTACAGACTGCCAGCACCGTAGGCCCCCCGGTTTCCCACATAGAATCGGCACAGCAGTCCGCGAGGTCTTGGCAGGCCGTACGCAACAGAGTATCCAGCCAGGCTTTCTTGCTCTCCAGGGTAGCCTCAGCATTTTGCTTCTGGTGCCACTCAATCATAGTAAAACAAAGTTCTAAAAGACGAATTAAAGGCTTCCAGTTACTGGGTACATTTTCCCCCCGCTGACCTGCCAATTCGAACAAACTCGAACGGTAGGCCTTGTTGATACCCCAGGCCCTCAGCTCTTCTTCTTCCATGTGGGAAAAAGAGGTCTCTGCCAAGAGGAAGTGGGCCAGATGGGTACGAAGGGCACTTCCTCCAGAAGCTTTGTAGGCATCCAGTCTTCCCAGTAGCAGCAGCAGGGCTTTCCAACTGACCAGCACCTCCGCGGTGGGCCCCCCTTCCTCTGTGATCTTTCTCAGATCATCCCGGATACGGATCAGTCGTCCCATATGCGGGCTGATTCGAATCCGCTGAGGCTTGTCCTCTTGGAGAAAGCGGTCTGTGCCATTTTTACGAAAGCGGTAGGGCTCTTTACCTTCCGGATATTTACGTGGTCGTCCCCGCTTCTTTTTGATGGGAGGGGTTTCCTTTTCCTCCAGCACCCTCGGGAAATCTTCCTCCAGCTCCCCCGGTCCAAGAGGGGCTTGTGCTAGGCTATTCATAGGCATTTCCTTTCATATCAAACAGAACATAGGGAAATAGTAAGCAGGCCGTATTTTGCAATTCTTCCAGGGAGGCAGGCTCAAAGAAACTCCCGTCACTTCGGGGAAGGCCCAGAGACAGGCCATAATCAAAGTGCACGGTTCCTTTATTCGGGTAGGGCTCGGCAGTAAAATACTCTGCCTCTTCTCCGGACAGTACTCTCTGACCATACTCTCCCTGAGGCCAGGAGTGCAGCAACCATTGATAAAGGGGCCCATCCACAATAAGGTCCCGTTGCAGTTTCTCCCAAATCTTTTGCTGCTCCGGGCAATCTTTTTGTACATCCAGTCCGGGCCAGCCATAGCTTAGCTCAGAGATTTCCCTGAGCATGAAACTCCGGTACAGCTCTGCCTCCAGATAAGGTTTGTTCCGGAAAAAGAGCAGGGGTCTCTCTTCTGGATCCCAAGGATTGCAGGCATTGTATTTTCTTTCCAGCAAGATGAGGCTTTGGTTACGCAGGGTACCGTGGACAAAGTCCAGCATGTCCGGAGAGATAATACGTTGCAGGGGTATCTCCTTACGCTGCCAGGCTCCTGGGCGTTGATAGTAGACCAGAGGAATCTCCTTTTTATTAAGGTAGACCCTCTGGTAGACTTTTTCTTTCATAACATTCTCCCTCCTCCTGTAAAAAGCTACTGACTTCATATTGTTATAACAAAATAATGTATGACTTTTAATTATAATATATTTTTTTAACTAACGACAAAGTTTTTTCATGGCATATAGTGGAGGCCTCCCAGGTAAAACTGAAGTGGCTCATCTAAAAAAAACTCCAGGCAGGGACTGGAGTTTTTTCTTTGTTATCAGGCAGCGGAGATCTTCCCCTCTGCCTCCATCTGCCGGCGCTCCGCCAGCACTTCACGGAAGGAAAGCTGCTCTTCCTCCATCCAGTCGGGAGCAAAGTCCAGCAAGTTGATCTGCTGGAGATCTTCGGTATCTCCCAAGCTTCCCAGCCGGTACGAGCTTCCCAGCTTTTCCATAACGTCATGGAAGCGCCAGGCGTCCTTTGCCTCCACCTGGAGGTTGTGCGTGAGAATAGCTCCCACGGCAAGGCCCAGCAGGTAAGAGACTCGGATGTGGTGGGGTCCTCCCTCCGGGAGTTCTTCTTTGAGGAAGGACATAACTTGCAGCTGAGCCTTGCGGCTGTAGTTCAGCAGGGTATGGATGCCCAGGAGGGCTTCATCCATCGGAATCACCGGGAAATAATCATGGCGGAGCATCTCCGCGATGAGAATCAGGCTGCTCTTTATTTGGTTCATTTTTTTTCCTTTTTTTTTATGTTTACTTACTCAGCAAAGGCCACCCGAAGGCGGCCCAAAGAAAGCCAATATAGATAAGGACAGGCAAAAAGTCCACCCTACCCTCCTTTACGAGAAGAACCCCTCAGAAATTCCAAGGGGTTCGTTTATGGTCCGATTGGCGGCGCGTGCCTAGCGCCCCAGGGAGCTGCCCCCTGGTATTACTCCCAGTTTAGGGACTTGGGTTGGTCAGTATGAGTGTGGAGTTATTTACGGAAACTTCCTTCCGGAGCCGGATGCTCCGTGAGAACTTTGACCACAACTTCGATTTTCTGAAGCTGTGACCATCCCGCGTGGATGAAATCGAAACCCCCATCTTCTTTAGGAACCCGGTGGTTCCGGGGGATGAGCACCGGACGATTCCCTGCTACTTTCAGGAATTGTTCTTGAAGAGGCAGCGGGGCCACGATGGCCAGGATATCCGCCGCGGCGATTTCCTCGGTGATCTCTCTGGTCGTGCCGATTGTTCTGTCAACCTGGGTAATGTCCAGGTCAAGCCCATACAGCTGCTGCAGGTCGTCAATTTGAGCATCACTGAGGTTGTGCCGAGAAAACCAAAGTACCTTTTTCATAATAGCTCCTTGCCCCTCTTTGGGGGTGGATTGGGGTTTTATGTTTATAAAACTTCTTTCCATATTCTTATAACAATTTCAACTAGCTACTTTAGAATATTTGAAGAAGGCTCTCGCGTGTGTTTATATTCAGGTTTTCATATATATTAAAAATAATATATAAAAGGAAATAGGCTAAAAAACAAAGCCCCCTACCTCTTCGGGGGCTTCACAGAATACAGAGAGGGCCACTTAGGTTACGTCTTTGACGTCACCCTGTTCTTCACAGTCAGGTACACCTTCTCCCCTGCTTCGTTGAACCAGAACAGGCGGCTCGGGATGTGGATGAGATCCTGCTGCTCCGAGTAGCTGGCTTGCCACCCCTCTTTACGTAATCCTTCGAGTACCCGCTCCACCCGTTCCGGGGACCACTTCTTTCCGTCCCCCAGAGGTATATGTGTGTGGCTCAAGACAGCACCGTTCTTCTGAACCTGCAGGGCGTAGTGCACATGCTGGGTATGGGTATGGGCTTTGAGGGAGACCATAAGGATAAAGTTCAGCTCTTCCACAGAGATATCTTCTGTGAATACTCGAGTCTGATCTCCCAACATGGACATTTTATACAAAAAGTAGTCCAAGCGCAGCGGTGAACAGATATCCTCTTCGTCTTTCTCAGGTATGCGCACAGACTGGACATACCAATAGGCTGGATTCATGATTTTTCCTGGCAGATTCTTGTAGGTGGTTAGTCTGGGCTTGCATTCCACTGCCACTACGCTTCGAACAGAGGGTTTCCCAAACTCAAAAATAACTACTTGTTTGGGGAAGGAGGCTTTCAGCGCTTTTCCGACTAATTCCAGTTGCTCCTGAGCCTCCTCGTCCCAGGCGTTTCTGATTTTTCGGCGCTGCTCCTGTAGGGCTTTGATTTCTTCCTCTTTAGAGACCAATTCGTTATACAAGGTTGTGTTGAAGGCCTCAGCCTTTTCTTTAAGGATCTGGGCAATATCCATAGTAGTGCTCCTTTCTTTTTAATTACGCAGTCTTTTTTATTTTAATAGGATTGAGCTCCTGCTCTGTAAAGGCACCACTGAGACCTTTTTCCACTGCAGTGGTTACCTTGGAGGCTGTGAGCAGCAGCAGAAGCAGTATCGGAATCAGCCAGCACAGATAGAGCACAGTTTTACTCATGGTTTTTGTCTTGGTCCCTTTCAAGTGTTTTTTTTTTTTTTTTTTTTTTGCTAGAATCCTTGGTACGCAGTTCCTTGAAGTCATCCAGGATAGCCTCTTGCATGGCCTTTTTGAGAATATCCTTCAGAGAATAAGTCAAGGAGCTCCAGCGTTCTTGTGGATCAGCTTTGGACATGGCGCTTTTCCTTTTGTTTTCGGACTTGCTGCAGGATAATACGCTCGGCAAGGGTTACCATTACTTCATCCTGAATGACACAGCCTATTTCTCGCAGGTTATAATCGAGACTTTCATACTTATCCAGGATAGGCTCAAGGGCAGTAGTGACCTCTTTACTGAGGGCTGCCCCTGCCGCGTTTACTCGATAAGAATCTTCATACAGTGTCCTGGGCATTATAAATTTCCTTTCTTAGGTGAGAGATTGTTTTTAGAGCCTATTTGTAGTATTCGCCCGCCAATCCCAGGCTAGGTAGCAGCCTTCCGGCAGAGTTACCTTACCGGCATCTTCAAGCAGCTGGACAATGGTATCTAAGACCAGATCATTGCCGGGTGTCCGCAGGGTGTGCGAAATGGATTTCACCGCTTCCTGCAAAACCCCGCTATGAAAAATTCCGATAATGTATGTGCCAAAACTCTCCGGCATGGAAGCCTCCCAGGCTATAGGTAAAATAAGGGGATCAAACCCTGACAAACTCAAAATCTTCTAACAAAAAAATTCTCTTTTTAAGAGAAATGGTCTATTTCGTCGGGATTTTAAGTATTCCACAAAATTAGTTTTTTCGGGTTAAATCCTTCCTACGTCCTCAGCATTATTTAATATCAGAGATTTTCTGCCAAACCGCCTTTTTCTCAGGAAGTTCCTCATAAAGCTATGGCTCAAACCTTTGCCCAGTACCTCATCGAGCGTATACTCCCGTCCGGTATGAAGCTGACCAAGCCGGTAGATAAAAAAGAACTGACTCGGCTGCTGACCGAGGTGTTCCGCAGCCACCAGGAGCAATATCCTCAGGTGGTCAGTGATCTGAAGCGTCTGGGGGATAAGTTTTCTACCTATGAGGGCTTGTCGTTTGGCATGGATGACATCTCGACCCCCAACAAGGCCAAGCGGGATACCCTGGTGGCTTCCTACAAAACCAAGCTGGACAAGGCCAAGACCCCGGAGGAGCGTCTGCGTCTGCTGCAGGAGGTGCAGGACAAGGTGGTGGCCAATGACATGACCCCCGGCAATACCGAGGGTAACAGTAATCTGATGGTAACCAGTGGAGGCATGGGGGGTAAACGCTTTCAGCTGCTGAAAACCCGCACTTCTCCCGTGGTGTTCAAGGATCATAAGGGGGATCTGGTCCCGGAAATCGTGGGGCGCAGCTATGCTGAGGGTCTGAGTCCTCTGGACTACTGGCACAACGCCGCGGAAGCCCGTTCCAACCTGGTGCAAGGCCAGGTGCAGACCTCCGAGCCGGGGGTGATCAACAAAATTACGCACAATCTGATGGGCTCCATGGTGATCTCCGCCGAGGATTGCGGCACCCGCCAGGGCATTCAGCTGTATACCAAGGATGAGGATGTCCTGGACCGCTACTTGGCAGTGGATACCGGTAAATTCAAGCGCAATACCTTGGTGACTTCGGAGGTCCAGCAGGAGTTGCTGCGCAGCAAGCTGGAAAAGATCCTGGTGCGATCCCCTCAGACCTGTGAGGCGGCAGAGAATACCCTGTGTAAAAAGTGCATGGGCCTGTCCATCTCTCACCGCAAGGAGCTGGGCATAGGCAGCAATGTCGGTACCACTTCCGCGGGGGCGTTGTCCGAGGTCTCCACGCAGTTGGTGTTGTCTGCCAAGCATTCCACCACGCTGGCCACCAAGAAACAGGACTTGTCAGGTATGAAGGGCTTCAACATGGTGGTCAATATGCCCCGCACCTACCCCAATGAGCAGCTGGTCTGTGAGGTGTACGGTACCATTGAGCGGATTTTCCTGGCGCCGCAAGGCGGTAAGTACTTGTGGATCCGGGAGACTCGGCGGGTTCCGGAGAAATTTATAGAAATGGCGGCGCTGGTGGAGAACCGGGGCCGGCTCTGGCAGTACCATATCCCGCCTCAACGTAAGCTGCTGTCGGAGATTCAGGAGAAAGCTTCCGTTTTTCCCGGCAAGATTCTCACCGATGGCAACCCCAACCTGAAGACCATTGCCCGTCTGCAGGGCCTGGGCATGGCTCGCGCTGCGGCGACCAATCTGACCCAGACCGTGTACAAGAACACCGGGCATAACCTGGATCGTCGGCATTTTGAAATGCTGTCCCGGTCGATGCTTAACTATGTACGCCTGGAGCGGGTTCCGGTGGATTTTCCCCTGCAGCGCGGGGAGACCGTGCATTACAACAAGCTCAAGGCCCTGGTGAATAAGTTGCCGCGGCAGCGGATGCCTTTGGAGCAGGCCCTGGGCAAGGTCCTGGCGGAGGATCTGCACGGCGTAACGATTGGCACGGAGATTACGCCCGTGGTCAGTGAGCATTTGCAACAGCACGGAGTCAAGCAGGTTCAGACCACAGCGGATCTGGAACTTACTCCGGTTGTCACGCCCATTACCCGTGCTCAGAATCTGGACAGTGACAATTGGTTGGCTAAGCTCAATCACCGTTATTTGAAAAGTACTCTCACCGAGGCAGCCCAACAGGGCCAGTCTCAGCCACTTCGCACGTTTTCTCCGCATGCCGCCTATGCCTACGGCTCGGAATTGACCGATCAGGAGGACAACGGTCGGTATTAAGGGGCTGAGTTTCAGAAAGGTACAGAACATGGCGATCACCAAAGCCGCTGAGACCTGCGCTTTTTCCCACAGCACCTCTAAGGATGCTCTGCGCAATATCTTGGAGACGGGGTGGCTCATGCCTCTTGGCACCCTGGCCAGGGTCGCACCTGAGACCCAAATCTCTGCCGAGGTCAACGCCTTCAACCGCAAACGGGGCTCCATGACCGCGGCGGAGCTGGCCGCTGTGCAGAAGCAGAGGGGCAAGGATCCTTCCCGGCTGTTCCTGGTACGGGACAAGGTTCTGCCCAGCTACGGTCAGTACACCATCGTCAAACAGCTAGCCTCTCCACAGCTTCACACTCGGCTCAACTGTATCCCGGATGAGTATGTGACTGGGCGTAGCCTCTCAATACGGAGCAACGCCCAGGTCTTTGTTCCAGACGAGGAGGTGGACGCTCTGCGTCAGGAGTTCTCCGGGCTGGGCAGGATTATCCAACCGCGTAGTGCCTTGTCCCTTACTGAGGCTCGGGCGTACCACTTACCTCGTACCTGGCTACAGAAGGCCACCCATGGAGTGCTACGGAAATTTGCCCAGGAGCATACCCCTTTCACGGATTCCAACCGTTTGCGCCCCACCCAACTCCGTAAGCACCTGGGCCGCAACGCCATTTTGGTCGGCTCCTCCGCCCTGGGCACCTCGGTGGACGACTCGGATGTGGACATCTTTTTGCCCGTAGCTCGGCAGCGGGACTTTGAGAAGAAGAAGCTCCTTGCTCAGCACCTGTTTCCCACTCTTTGCCCATCCGAGCGCAACACGCAGAAGCCCAACAGGTACCTGTTGACAGGCAAAGTAGGGGATCGAGAGGTAGACGTGGTCATCGGCCACGGGGACACCCCGCGTGCCTTCCATGCGGCCTTCCTGAGGGCCAAGCGTGGTTTGACCCCGGAACGCCAGAGGGAGATCCGGGAGCGTAAGCAGGAGCTCAAAAACTCCTGGTTTTTCCCCGAGACCCGCTACAAGAACTACAAGAAGCGGGTTGCTCAGGAGCTGGGCCTGGCGCAGCATTATTTCTAAGGACTTCACTGATGATCACCCAAGCCGCTAATAAATACACGCGACGGATTGCCCTGAGCAAGCTCCTGGATTTGTACGGGGACGATACTTTGCGGGTTGTGAAAGGCGTCAAACGGGTACGAAGCAGGGTGCGCTTGGTGCAGCACGCCTTCAAACGGGAGATCCCGGTGCAGGCCACTTCAGAAAGAACAGGCCCCCCGGCTTTTCGAAAGAAAGCAGGGGCCACTTCGCTGGCCGACGATCTCCTGCGGAACCTTTCCCTGTATTCCGACAATGCCGTGCTCCTGGCAGCTCGTTATCGTAAACAGCACTCCTCTAAAAAGAAAAAGGTCTCTCCTATGTTGCATACAAAACAGGCCAATTGGATTACCAAGGGATTGTCCAAGGCTGTTTCCCTGGTGAAGGGTAAGCCTGGGTCCTCCTCCCTGACCAAGAATGTCGGGGTGCTGTCGCGTAAGGGGGTACCTCGGACCCTGACACCCTCTGGCACCAAGTTTGTTAACCAGGCACATACCAAAGTCCGGACGCTGAATCAACAGGTGCAAAAGCCCAGCACTTTCTGGGTCAATCCCAACGTCCCGACCGGTTCTGGCGGGGATGTCTGGACGGCGTTCAATCCACGGCAAGCCAAATTCGACACGTTGAAGGCTTCCAAGTTCGCTGCTTTGCGGAAACTCTCGGGCGGCGTCAATGATGATTGGGGTGCACACCTGAAGAGTGCCCTGAAAAACAAAGCTTTTCGTGCAGAGTACATGAAAGCGAACGCTGCAGGAGCCTCTGGCGCTGAGGTTCAGGAACTCCTGAAGCGGTTCGGGTATGGAGCGACTGGCCCGAAGCCTGGAGCTGGAGCAGGGTTCGGTACTCGAGCGGGTGCAAGCTCAGGGGCGAAGCCTGGAGCTGGAGCAGGGTTCGGTACTCGAGCGGGTGCAAGCTCAGGGGCGAACAGGGGAGGCACAGATTGGCGAAAGGCTCAGGAGGGTTTTAAACACGATTGGCGCAAAGCTCAGGATGATTTTAGACGTGATTGGCACAAGACTTGGGAAGAGGCCACCAGGAAGGCAAACGAGTCTACTCGAAGGGCAGGGGAGGCCTACAACACGGCTTTCAATGAAGCCAAGAGCGCTCCGAAGAAAGCGCCACGTACTAATAGCTCAGGATTGGGTTTGAAGTCCGGACTTCTGGCAAGTGCTGCAGTCGCTGCAGCGGTGGGCGTCCCTTATCTCCACCACCGCCGTGAACAAAAGTTGAAGAAGGAGCGCCTGCGTCAACAACATGTGAAACAGACTCCACCTTTTGCTAAGGCTGCATCTTTCATGCAGTTGTTCTACCATTCACAACACTAATAGGAAAGGATTCACAGGATGATCACCAAGATTGGGCAAACTTGTGTAAAGAAAGCTTCTGCAATAGGGGCACTGACAGGAGCTGTTCGTGCATCTACCCTTACGCCGGAACAACGTGAGGCTCTTATTCAGCACCACGGTCTTTCGGAAGATTCTTCCTTGGTTTTAAGGAATGCAGGACGTGGAGTGGCCGGGGCAGCAGGAGGCCTTATGCTTGGGGCGGGCGCCGGTACAGGGATAGGTGCTTTGCTAGGTGCCACTAGTTATCCGTCGAGGATCAGAGCCGGTCGCGCCTTGGGAGGGTTTGTGGGTGGAGGCTTAGGTTATCTCGCAGGAATTAGAAGGAGTACGGATAAGTATTCTCGACGTAGAGCGAACGAGATTCTTAGCAGAAGGCCTTAGCCGTTAAGGGTTACCCCACCATGCAGCTTGCTTTCTACAAAGCTAAAGGTACCCTCCTGGATCGGTTTATTCGGTGCTGGACCCGTCAGAGACACAGCCATTGCGAGTTCGTGTTCTCTGACGGGATCTGGTTTTCTGCCAGCCCTCGAGACGGGGGGACTCGGTTCAAGCGCATCGCACCCGACCCGGAGACCTGGGATTTTGTGGAACTCCCCTCGACAAGTAAGCTGGAGCGGTTTCTGCGGATCTGGTGCTACATGCATCAGCATCTCAAGTACGACTGGTTGGGGGTTTTTCTGAGCCACCTGCTACCTTTGCGGGTGCAGGACCCCCGTAAGTATTTCTGCAGCGAAGTCTTGGCAGAGGGGCTGCAGCGTCTGGCTCTGCTGCCCTGCCAAACCGCACCCACGGCCTATACCCCGGGGGATTTGTACGAGATTTTTTCTAAGTAAAAAGGTTTATCCGCTAAACCTTCCAAGCTCCTCCTCCCAGTACTCCTCTTCCTGACAGTTTTCCCACATCCGGTCCGCCCAGATAAAAATGCTGACAACCAGACTTTCGGACAGCCTACGCACCTTTTGGAGCATAGGCTGTTTCTGTATCTGCCAGGTGGTGTCTGCCGCGTTCAGATCGACATGATCCGAGACACTCAGGTACAAGGACCCGCGGTAGTAATAGGGGTCTCGAGGTTCTTTGACGGTTTTGCGGGGTTTGGGCAGGGTGGCCAGCTCTCTCCAGCAGTGCCCGTTGAGAGCATCCAGCAGCAGCTTGGCTTCATTCTCGGAAAACAGTTTGTAGACCTTGTCCATCAGCACTCCGTGCAGGATCGTGTAGCTTTCTTCTACCATGATTTTTCTCCTTGTCTTAATTCTTTGTTTTCTTTCATTGGTTTAAAATAATTTTACAAGCTTAGAGCTTACTGACAGACTATATAGCGGAGAACTCTAATAAGTCAAGCTCCCACGGAGGCAGCCTGTTAATTTTTACTCGGGAGAAGGCTTCATTTTTTCCGTAAAGCCCCCATTCTCTGGCAACCTTCATTATGTCTCGTGCCAAGGAGTGTCTTATGCCCTGTGATTCTTCTTATACAACGTCCCCACAACCCCTTGATATAGGGATATCCTACGCGGAATTATTGGAGCGAGAGGTGCAGTGGCTGCGCATCCTTCTGGATCTGTACAAGCAGCGCCTTAAGGAATTGGAGCAGCAGAAGACTTCGTCAGCGGCTCCTGGAGCGTTTCCTGCTATGGAGCCTTTTGACCCCCCAAAGGTTTCTTGTAGGGATGTACCCGCTACCTTAGGCGCAGATAGTAATCAGGCTGCAGTGGGTGGTCGCGCCCGTTGTTTCTCGGAACGGGATATCAGAAAGGGAAGACTATGAGCCTGGGTAACAGTCTGAGCATGGCTTGGCGGTATCTCAAGTATATCGCTCGGCATAAGTATTATGTATGGGTTGCCGGGAGACAGCTTGGTGTGTCTTTCTGGCGGCTGCTGACCCACGATCTGAGCAAACTGTGTCCCAGTGAGTTTATTTCGTATTGTCGGTACTTTTATGGGGAGTATCCAAAGCTCTGTACGATCCCTGAGGATATGCACGGCCTCGTTCTTACGGAAGAAGAGGTGCTGAGAGATTTCAACCTGGCCTGGCTGCGGCATCAGCATCGTAATTCGCACCACTGGCAGCATTGGGTGCTGCGGGAAGACTCCGGGAAGCTGCTTCTTTTGCCCATGCCTCTCCCGATTATCAAGGAGATGGTCGCGGATTGGGCGGGAGCTGGTCGCGCTATTACCGGGCGTTGGGAGGTCGGGGAATGGTACCAGAAGAACAAGGATAAAATGCTGTTGGAGCAGAAGACTCGCTGGGTCGCAGAAAGGTATCTCTGCGTTTGGGCTTCCAAGAATTAGGAGAGAAATTTTATGAGTACCCTGAGTATAACTCAGATTGCCCGCATTTGTCATGAAACTAACAAGGCCTTTTGTGAGGAGCTGGGAGATATCAGCCAATCCTGCTGGGAGTATGCTCCGGAGTGGCAGCAGACCAGTGCCAAGAACGGGGTAGCCTTTAACCTCGCCAATCCTGATGCCGCACCGAGTGCGAGCCACGACAACTGGCTGGCCGAGAAAATCGCGGAAGGCTGGGTCTATGGCCCGGAGAAGAACCCGGAGTTGAAAACGCACCCCTGCTGTGTCCCGTACGATGAGTTGCCTGTTGAGCAGCGAATCAAGGACAGTCTTTTCAAAGGCCTCGTCAACACCTTGGCAGCGATCCATGCCGAGCCTGAAACACAGGGGGAAGCCTAGATGTCTGCCGAAGAAAGCATGTTTTCACAGGAAAACCTGGAGACGGTGGGAGAGGCGCCTGCAAAAGCCTCCCCGGCTGTCCTCCATGTCATGGTAGGACTGCCCCGCTCGGGTAAATCCACGTATGCCCGCAGCCTGGACATCCCCCGAGTGGAAGTGGATGCCATCCGCAAAGCTTTGACCGGACAAGCCTTCTGCGAGGATGCGGAGATAATGGTCACCGCGATCACCAAGGTGATGGTGCATGCCCTGTTTATGGCCGGGCACACCGAGGTGCTGCTGGATGAAGCCTGGACCTGCACTGCGGAGTACCGGGATCTTTGGGAAGCTTACGGGGAGTTGGGAAGCTTACGGGGAGTTGGAGGGCTACAAGGTGCAGTATCATCTGATACCTACTTGCCCGGAGACCTGTCTGAAGCGGGCGATTGCGGAGCGGAACGGGGCTCTGGTGGAAACCATTCAGAGCATGGCGGAATTGTGGGATTTTCCGGAGCCCTATGCTATGGCCCCCGGGAAGGAACACGTGGGGGATAACGCATGACAGATAAAGTAAAGGACGTGGTGGTCGGAGAAGTGTCCGCCCATCCCCACGTGGCTACCACACGGGTACCTATGCGGGCTTACCTGGCCACCACCCGGGTAGGCTCCGCTCCTGATGCTCCGATAGTGGCGCTGGCTTTTGTCACGGAAGCCGGCAAGCACCTGTACCTGGAGCGGAATGTGACGGTTTCTGAGCTGCTGGAACAGGGGTGTGCTCAGGAAGACATCGATCAGGCTATGGCTACCCTGCTGTACCGGCATCGGCTGGTGACGACAGGCGGCTTTGAAGCCTTCACGGAGGACAAGCTCAATCTGCATGTAGTCAAGGGTGCAGACGTCATCTTGGCGAAATTCCTGGTGAGGATAGCCAACCTCTGCCTGTTTCCCGTACATTATGATGTGCATACTCTGAACGAGCCCTATGCCTGGGGAGATCTGCAGCGGATGCTGGCCCTTTGTGAGGACCCCTCTCCAAAATGTCTGTACCCTCAGCCTATGGATATTTATCCGCTGTATCGGTTTGTGCTGAACGCTCCTCCCGAGGATTTCAGCCAGGCCCTGGCCAAGGAGGAGGTCACCCTCCCCGATCTGACCCTGCTCCCGGACAATGCCCTGTACAAGGCTTTGCGTGCCCGGCAAGTTTTTTACAAAGTCCTTAACTCCGCGATGCGAGCGCGGGATAAGGCAACCTCCTGACTGAGCCGGATGGTCCGGCTTCTGCCCTTGTGATAGGCCGTTTCGGATTGCCCCCCGATGCGGCCTTTTTTTATTCAAAAACAGCTCGAAATTATCCACTTATTTAATAGTTCAAGCCGGTTGTTGTTTTTTCTTTTCAGACAAGGCTGTTCATGAAGCTGATTATCCGCAAGATGCCTCGGCATTACACCGTGGTTCTCAACGCCTGTAACCATTTCGGGGCCAAGACCTGTGATAAGCAGGCAATCCAAACCATGGTGCGCCGGGTTGCCGAGGATCCGGAGTGTTTTTACCTGAATCTTGGGGACAACATCGATGGCATTACCCCGGGAGACAAGCGCTGCAAGATCACGGATATCGATACCGAACTCAACACCCCGCATAGACAGGCCCGGGCGGTCGTGGAAACTTTCTACCCGATGCGGGATCGGATCCTGGCCATAGGCAGTGGCAACCATGAGGAGAAGCTGAAAAACACGGCGGATTTCGGGGAGAGCATCGCCCATCAGCTGGGAGTGCCTTACGGGACTTTCAGCTATAAGTTCATCGCGCTCGACGCCTATGAGAACATTCTGCACAAATTCTACCTGACCCATGGTGCAGGGACTTTGGCGAAAGGCACAGGAGATGCCTTGGAGCGGGAGGTGGCGGCCAATCGCTCTTTGAAGAAGCGGCTGCTGACATCCCAGCATGCGGATTGCGTGCTGATGGGCATGGCGCATACCCATCGAGCTCTGGTCAAGGAACCTACCCTGCATCGAGAGCGGTATCTGGTGGATGACGGAGAGACCTTGTTGCCCTATGCCCGTCGATGGGCAGAGCAGGACGCGGATTTCATCCCCGAGGATGCCCGGTTTTATGTCTGTGTGCCTTCCATGATGAATCTGTACACCGCCCTGTCTTCCAACGAAGTGCCCTATGGAGAATTGGCGACCTATGCCCCTCCGGAGCTGGGGTGGATCGAGGTGCGGGTGGAGTCCGGGAAGGTCGTTGCCGCGAAAAAAGTCCTGATCAATGCCTGAGAGCAGGAAGGCGTACCTGTGCACATTCCTCCGCCCTGTGCCTGTTCTCTTTATCGGTTCAACCCTGAAGCGTGCTTTATCTGCCCTATGATTTCCATGGAAGAAGACCCGGAAGCTTCTGTAAGCCTTACGTTCCGTCAAGGAGTGTACCTGGATATCCACCCGGAGGATTTCTTCGCTCAGCTGGAGGACTACCCGGACCTGGAAACCTCCGAGGATTTTCTGCTGTTCTTTTTTGGAGAGGGGTTGGAGGACGATGCGGGAGAAGAATTTTAATCGGGAAAAACCTCAGAATGCTTCCGAATCGGAGGACTGGGGACGGTGTCAATACTCTTCTACGGGACGCTGCCCCGCAGCGGGTAAGGGTGCTTTGCGCTGCAGTGTCACGGAATGTCCCTGAGAGCAGCTTTTTTCAAATCAAAGGAGAAAGACCCTATGTTTTCTGTGCTGTTTACCAAGCTGTTTACCCAGCTGAAAGCTTTGTTTTTTCGCGTTTTTGATGTGGAAGCCTTCAAAACCGTAGCTGTGCAACTGGCTCGTATCACGCCGGATGTGCTGGTTGCCACGGCGTTGGGGCTTTTGTTTCTGACCGGTACCTACCTGTCTCTGCCGGCACCGCTGCAGCTGGTTTTTCTTAAGGTGATTCTGGTCAGCATGGCTTTTATCCACGCGCATATCGTCGGTAAGCTGGCCTTCCCCAAGGTGGATTGGGAGTGGGAGGCCTGCAGCCAGGTGATGATTGTGCGTGTAGCCCTCTACCTGGTCTTTGTCTACGCGTATGCCGTAGGGGGCTGATATGTTTTCCCGCCTGGCTGATCCGGGTGGTCTTCCCCCCCACCTGTTCCGCTTTTTTGTTCACCTGCTCATGCTCCTGACCTTCCTGTTGGTGTTCTACGGAAGGGCGGAAGCTGCCTCCTCCGTCACGGCCCGGTGTGCTTCCTACAGTCAGGAGGTACGCCGGGCTCACGCCTTTTATTTCGGAGCGGATTTCCCCTGGTGGTACTCGGTGGCACAGCTGCGTAAGGAGTCGGCCTGCCGGGACGTCATTTCCCGGGACGGTGTCGGCAGTGAAGGGGCGGCTCAGATTACCTTTCGCTTGTGGAAGACCGCGCTACAGAAGCAGGGCATCTCGGAGGTGCGGACGCGGAGCAATCACCTCAAGGCCCAGGCGTATATCAACTACGATGCCTGGCAACAGGCTCGGCGGCGGGGAGCCCCCAAGCTGTGGGTGGCGTATCAGATCTACAACGGAGGCCCTTTGGTTCTGACGGAAATCAAACGGGCTGGCACGGTGAATCATGCCGCGGCTCGGGCCCAGTGCCGTCGCCGCAACATTACGTTCAACAATGGGCAGGTGATCAACGCCTGCGATATCAACTACAGCTACAGCACCCGCATCGAAGCTTATGCCAAGGCGTTTCGCCTGGGTGCGGACAGTGCTGCCTACCCCTTCTGGTGACACGCATGCTCCCAGAACTCACCAAACTGGAACTGGGACGTAAGTTTTGGCTCTCGGTCAGTGTAACCGGGGTCCTGTGCCTCTTGTACCTCTTTGGCCGGCTGGACCAGAACGGCTTCCTGGAGGGTCTCAAGTTTGCCACCGGAGCCTATCTGAGCGCCAATGTGCTACATCGTCTCACAGAGGCGGTCATTGAATTTTACAAGGAAAAGGTGGCGTCCTGATGTTCACGACACGTTGGTTTCTCTTCATTATCGCGGTTTTGATACTGATGGCGGGTGTGCTGGTCTTGGGGTTGCGCTATGAGGTGCAACGCGCCGGAGCTTTGAAAGCCCAGAATCTGCAGCTGCAACAGAGTCTCCGGGAACAGGGGGAGGCTTTGCAGGCGATGGAAGCTCAGCAGCTGGCCACCGATCAGCTTCTGCTCCAGCGGGAGCAGCAACGTAATCGGCTGCAGCGGGAGGTAACCGCCACTCAGCTGCGCCTTAAACACTTGGAGGAATCCGCCGATGCGGCCTATCGTTCTTGTTTGGATCAGCCTTTGCCTGATGCTGTGCTGCACGAGCTGCACGAGCTGCATGAGCTCTCCGGTGCGCCTGGAAGTGAAAAAACAGTACCCGCCCAGGGCGCTTACCGAATCGACCCTTGTGCCTTCAATCGGTGGCGATACCTTTCGTGATCTGCTGATGTGGTCGGTAGAGTTGCATGGGGCACTGGAGGCCTGTAACCAGGACAAGGCGGCTTTGCGGGACTGGGCGACACCGAAGGAGGAACACTGATGGGTTTAGAGTTTTTTACCGGGTTTGAGGGGTGTAATAGTTCTGGCGACGCCAAGGCTTTGTTTCCCTATAGTAACGGGGAGATCCATTTTTCGGCAACTGGGGGGTATAACAACGGCAAACGAGCGCGTGTGCGGAACGGTGGTGAGTACATGCAAGTGAACTGCACGCCTGGCAAGACCAAGGTTTACGGGGGGCATATCATCTTTGCCTCCCTCGGTACTTATAACACTAACCCAGAGTATACCTTTCTTCATATCCCGGAGTGCAATATCTCTGTTTGGAACGATCCTATGGGATTGGATATCCGTTCCGGAGCGACACAGCTGGCAACCGTCCCGGGAGTAATTATCCCTCCGGAAATAACCCACGTCGAGATCAAGGTCTACAGCCACGCCACCGAAGGCACTTTGGAGATAAAAATCAATGGAGTGTCTGTGGCCTCTCTTACCGGAATCAATACCGGAGGGGCGGACATCACCCAGATGCGCTTTTACGGCACGCCCCATAATGGTGATATCAGCTGGGACAACATCTTCGTGGCAGATGATTGGCAGGGGGAGCTAATTTCGGTGCTGTGCTCTCCTGTAGGGGATACTCAGGCACAATTTACTCCGCTGGCAGGCACCGACAATTTCGCTATGGTGGATGAGTCCGGGCAGGATGGGGACACCACCTACGTAGCTTCCAGCACAGTGGGAAACCAGGATCTTTACGGGTTCAGTGCAGTTCCGGCAGGGCAGCTGGTCAAGGGGGTCACCCTGGTGACTGTCGCCCGCAAGGACGTCGTCGGGCCCCGCAAGTTGCAGCCCTGCGCGGTGCAGGACACCACCGAGTACCCGGTAGGCTCGGAAAAGGTGTTGGCATTAACGTACCCGTCTAGCACTCAGCAGGGTTCCATTACGACGCTGCCCACCGCTCCGGACGGCACAGCCTGGACACGGGACAAGCTCAATGCTCTGAGCTGGGGCTTCAAGGTTACTGAATGAGTGTGTACACGGTCACCTTCACTACCAAGGACAGCGCCGACAATTTGTTGGGCTGTGCCACCCTGCTGGACGAATTCGCCACAGGAGAGTTCGCTTACGGGACCCTTGCCGGAGTCTCAGCCAGTGGAAACAGCCTGCACCTCAGCCCGTCCGGCCTGGGTACGGAGGATCGCTGCACCTCAGCCACTAGCGTTTCTTCCACCACCAAGACCTGGGTGGAGCAGGAGCTGGTAGCGCTGCAGACCTGCTTTATCGGTCAGGTTACCTACCAGGTCCGCTTGGCAGGGACCTATACCGCTTCGCTGCGTACCGACGCCGGGCTGGAGATTGGTACCGGCTCGGCAGAGGCGACGTCGGTTGGAGAGTGGCTGACTATAGCCCTGGATGTTCCTGTGCTGCTGCGTGAAGGAGAGACCTATCGTCTGCACATGGTGACCCCTTCGGCTAAGATCTACTACGGAAGCACCCCTCACGAAGGCTCCCTCTGGCGGGCAGTAAAGTATATCGGTTCCGGCTTCAGTGATCAGGTCTCGGGACCGTTCGGGCTGATACCCTGCACCTTCAGTGGTTCCGGGCAGAGGGTATCGAAACCGGCAGATCTGGCCGGTTACAGCACCCCGCCTCCAGATCTTAAAATCATCTGGAATGCATTGGTTCCCGAGGGCACCAGTCTGCTCATTGAGACCGGATGCAGCGATAGTGATACTGTTCCCCCTACCGAGTGGTATCCTCAAACTTCAGGTACCAGCCTGACCAATCTCCCGGCAGATTTGACCGGAAAATACCTTTTCTATCGAGCCACGCTAGAAACCACGGCATCTTTGAACTCCCCGGTACTGCGCTGGTTGGTGGTGTACGATGCTGTTAACAGCTCCCCGGCGGCAGCCCGGGTGAGTTTTTCCGGGCAGCTGCTGAAAGCGAATGCTGCGGGCCAGACCGTGTTTTCGGAGATTGCTCCGGGTACCGACTTGCCCTATGTGGCCTATGTGCTGGCTGTGGCCTCAGATCAGTACACCTACCGGGAAGAGCTGGGCACGGTTACGGTGGGGGATGCCGACGTTGCCCAGGACATCCTTGTACAGATCGTTACGTCCAGAGTCACCCAGCAATACCTGGAAGCCGCGGTCTTGCCGGAAGCCTGGAACGCGGTAGTCACCCAGCAATACCTGGAAGCCGCCTGCGTGGTGGGTGGCTGGATGCACACCCTGAATACAGTAAACGGCACCCTCATCGGCACCGTGTGTGGCGTTCCGATCCTGCAGCTCAAAGCTGTGGATCAGGTGGAATGATTTTTCTTTTAGTTAGGACACTGCTATGCCTTCTTCTTTGCAGCCGGGAGCCAAATATGATCTGCACATTTCTAGAGGCCGCCCTTTTTATCAAGGTCTGGTGATCTGCAGCATTTTAGAAAAGCCTCTGGATATAACAGGCTTTTTCTTTAAAGCACAGGCTCGCCTGGGAGCCACCCCAGAAGCTCCTTTGCTGGCAGAATTTACGGTTACGGTGCCTGACCCCCTGACGGGGGAGGTGGTACTGAGCCTGACAGAAGAGCAGACCGCCGCTTTGTCTCTGGAAGGGACTCGGGCGTATTGGGACTTGTACGTGGAGTACCCCAGCACGTTCAATTACAACCTGCTCTACGGCCAGGTGTTTCTTGAAGATGTCGTCACTGTACCGTAAATACAGGCTTAGGAGGGCTTATGAGTGACGTACTACTTGCAGATCCGTATCCCTGCAAGGTGCTGGTCAAGGTTCCCGAGAAGATCTTGATCAATGTGGGTCGCCAAGGCCCTGCTGGACCCGAAGGCCCTCAAGGCCCTCAAGGTCTTATTGGACCCGAAGGCCCTGCTGGACCCGAAGGCGCTCAAGGCCCTCAGGGGCTTATTGGACCCGAAGGACCTCAAGGCCCTACGGGACCCGAAGGCCCACCAGGCCCTGCTGCGGATACCTCGGAAGTTGTGGCCCTGGTCATTGCTTTAAGTTAAGGATTTTCATCATGGCAAATACGTTTAAGCGGGTTCCGACTTCAGTTTCGATCAATGAAGCTCTTGTCTATACGGTACCAGAGGCAACCACGGCGGTGCTGATTGGGTTTAATCTCGCCAATAAGCTTGGCACTATGATTACGGTTACCATTAAGGCCGCCGGGAAGGTATTGGGCAAGGCTCTGCCGATTCCGGCGGGGTCCTCCTTGGGCGTGTTAGAGGGCAAACTGGTGCTGGAGGCCGGGGATACCGTCCAGGTCACGGCCAGTGATCTCGACAGTGTGGATGTGCTCCTTTCGGTTATGGAGATTTCCTGATGAGCTATCTGGGCAATCCAAGAGTGGCCATGGTGCGTCAGGATCGGATGCCGGTCGCCAACTATGAGGTGGCGGGGAATCCGACGGTGGATGTTAACCCTGCGTTTACTCCGTGTACCTGGTTGAACGTGTTGACGGGGGAAATATGGCTGTGTACGGATAATACCCCGGGGAGCAATGTGTGGTTTAATGCCAATTGTCTAGCTACTCTGCGCACGGGGTTATTGTTTTTCTTTGATGGGGAAGTTGATGGAGGAGGAAATCCGGTCGATAGGACAGGCAATTTTACCGCTACCAAGCGTGGAAGTTTTACTACGTCGATTGAGAGTAGCGGTCCTTTGAAGGGTCGGCAAGTTTTTTCTTTAAACGGAACAGATGCGGATGTACTGGTTGAAGACAGCGAAGAGCTGCGCCTAACGGGTGATTTAACCTTTGCTATGTGGGGAAAAGTAGCCTCGGATGTTGATTTTACCACTACCCAACTTGACTTAATCTCCTGTACTAGCTCCGGAGAAACTCTATCGAATAATTATCTTTATGGCCTCAAACATGAGGAGACCCTTAATGGTAATTTAGCGACTTTTCACGAGTATGGCAATGGGGCCAATATATCGAGCTACGGTTCTCCAGATTTTGCCTATAAGGACGAATGGTATTTTTTAGTAGCCAGCCGGCAGGCGGGCCTTACCTGGAACACATCGTTATACCGTAATAGTACAAGTGCTTGGACGCATGGAAGTATTGTTTGCAGTCATGTGCCCGAAAAAGACTATAATGCTGTTAACACACAACGAGTTATCCTGTTTAACGAAGCGGGAATGACTTACTACAAAGGTCTTTGCGGTGGGGTAGGTTTGTGGAACCGAGCCTTGGGGCGGAGGGATCGCCTTGCTCTTCTCGATAATTTTTTCCTATTATAATTTATCTAATACAGAGGATTATCCAGTAATGGGCGATATCTTCAAGCGCGGCAACTTCGATTACGTCAAGACCACCAACCCGACGGTGAATGTGAATCCGGGGTTTGTGGGAGCGACCTGGTTGAACCTGACGACGGGGGAGGTGTTTGTTTGTCTGGACAATACGCCCGGCGAGAACGATTGGGCAGGACAGAAACATACCCGTATTGGTCCGGTTGTGCTGCCCATTATAGACGGTTTTTATGTAGACGACTTTACCGGAGAAGATGGCGCAGCTCCTAAACTTGTCTGGGATAGCGACGGCGTTGTCGATATCAGGTCAAATGCTCTTGATTTTAACTATGGAGGAGCCAGTACAGTTGATACGTTTATTCCGTCGAGGTTTAAGCTGTCCGGTGATTTTGATGTTCAGGTTGATTTTAATATCGTAGAGGTACAGACACCAAATACGAGTATCCATTATGTAGGTGTTGACCTCTTGTTTGACTCTGGGGATTGGATTAAGCAACATCAAATTCGTTCCGCGACAGGATCTACACAAGAACAATGGGAGTCTTCAATAGTTTCTTGGGGTGGCTATACCGATGGCCTTTTAAGTGGAAAACTAAGAATTACCCGGTCTTCTGGAACAGTGAAAATATTCTTTTGGGTTGCCGGGGCTTGGAAAGCAGACAATTCCTTGCAAGGCAAAACGCTTTTAACTTCAGAAGTTACAGATGCGCAAGTGGTTTTGTATTTTAAACAACAAGCAGGGTCCTTGTGGCACGCAACCCTTGACAACTTCAAGATCACTTATTGTGATCGTATAAAGTGGGGTGTGGCTTAAATGGAAACCTTACGCGTTCTGCCTCAGCACAACTTCGACTACATCGAATCCTCGAACCCGACGGTCAGCACCAACCCACCGGTCATGCCCTGCTCCTGGCTGAACACGACGACGGGCCAGATCTTCTTCTGCACCTCCAACGCACCCGGAGCCAACGTCTGGGTCGGCCAGATGGGAGATACCATTGAACCCGCTTAAGCTGATTACCCAGCCGGGCTTTGATTATGTAGTGCCGGCCAATCCGACGGTGAGTGTCAATCCGGATCGGCCCTTTGTAACCTGGCTGAACAGGGCCACCGGGGAGCTGTTTGTGTGCCGGGATAATACATTCGGGGCGAATGTGTGGGTGGGGCAGATGGGTACCGTGGTACCTACCCCGGAAGATGATCCCTATGCAAATGACGTTAAAATTTTACTTCCTTTTGGGACGGCGGCTGCCGGGTGGGACGATTTTTCAAATAACGGATATGCTGGCACCCCCTCAGGAGGCGCAGTAATTTCATCGTTTAATTCTATGGGCTTTGCTAAGCCTAATCGTTTTAGCGGATATAACACTTCTGGTTATTTTGATGGCAGCTCAGATTGGGTGACTTACAGCGGGCTCACTGACCTTGACTTGGGATCTAACGATTTTACCTTGGAGGTTTGGGCATGCTTTACGCAGGGTAGTACAGGTGCGGATTATCCTTGTATTTGTTCTAAGAGGTACGACTATACTTCTGGGCATACCTTTTCTCTTTTCCAATACAGAAGCAGTGGTCTTGTTAGATTTGCTTTTGGTGATACGAGCAATACAAACTATCTTCTTGATTCAACTACCATATGTCGTTGGAGGTTTCACCATATAGCGGTAACTAGGACCGGAAACGTCTTTAGGCTTTTTATCGACGGCATAGTTGAGGCAGAATTGACGGCTGCTATTGCATTGCAGACTTGTTCTACTCCTTTTAGGGTTAGCGCTTATAATAATACCCCTGGTTCCTCCTCTTATTATCAAGGGTTTATACAAGACCTTCGACTTACTTTGAATAGGTCCAGGTATAGTTCGAACTTTATTCCGCCGCCAAGACTTGCTACTTTGTAAGATAAAAAAGAGGCTTCCATGAAATACATCGGCAATCAACCCGGCCTGGAAATCGTCCAGTCTTTCGCAGACAAGTGGGATTATGTGCAGCTGGCCAACCCGACAGGCAGCGTCAATCCTTCGCAGCCCTACACCAAGTGGCTGAACGCAGCAACCGGTGAAGAGTTCATCTGCACGGACAACACTCCGGGAGCCAATGTGTGGGTAAGTGCTTCTTCAGCACTGGCAGGTCTCGGGTCCTTAGCTTACAAGGACCACTGGGTAGGGACTCAGGCTCAGTATGACGCTCTGGGGACTTATGATAGTAATACACTGTATTTTATTGTGGAGGCATAGGTGGCCATAGAGTTTTTTACAGGGTTCGAAGGGTGTGGGCGCAGTGGTGACGTGCGTTCTCTTTTTGACGTTGCCTATTCTGTGGCTTATTCCTCCTCCGGAGGTTACGCTAATGGGAAATGTATTCAAGCTACGGGTTTTAATCAGCTTTTTAAGCAGTACTGTATTCCTGCAAAACGTAAGGCCATGGGGTGTCATGTTCGCAATCTAGGGAATAGGACCTACTCAGCAGATAGCAACTACCGATTTTTATACTTTGAGGGCCCAAAAATTGGTGTGAACAACACGCCCTCAGGGCTTGATGTCCGAGTAGCTGGCAGTCCTCTCGGGGTGTTTGGGATACCTATAAACACAGACATCCACCATGTAGAGATGGAGGTCTATAGCCACCCAACGGAAGGGGAAGTAAAAATAAAAGTGGATGATGTGGTGGTTGTTGATCTCACAGCAGTGAATACTGGAGGAGAGGATATAACTGCCTGTGTTTTTGGTTCAGGCTATTCTAGTGCTGCTTGTTGTGACAATGTGTATATTGCGGACACGTTGCAAGGAGAACTATTTTCCCTTCTGCGTAAGCCTTCTGAAGACGTCTCAGTGGAGTTCACGCCTTCCATGGGGGAAGAAAATTATGCCTTGATAAGTGAGGCTGCTCAGGATGGGGACGCAAGTTATGTAGAGTCTAACACGCTTGGGCAGGAAGATCTATATAAGTATGAGGAGGTATCTGCTGTATATGAAATTAAGGGGGTATCTTTAGTTACCTTTGCAAAAAAAAGTGAGGCTGGAGAACGGTTACTACGCGTTAAAGCTGAGCAGGGTATGGTTAGTTATGACATAGGAGAGGAAGTAGCTCTGCCCTTGGAATATCCCACAGCCCAGGGCTCTGACGTTCTTAGAATTCTTGAGACTGCCCCGGATGGTACGTCTTGGGACGCTACGAAGTTTAATGCCATTAAATGGGGATTCAGGGTGTCTGGATGAGTCTCTCTTTTCCTTATCCTCTGACAATTACTAATCCCACAGCGGAGACTGGGGATACCTCTGGCTGGACCAACGAAGCAGGTACTTTAATTGTAAGGGCCTCTGATACAGGAGTGACTCCCAGATCGGGGGAGTATTATTTTTGTTCAGGATCTTCAGGGAGTGACAATGTAGCTTACCAAGATATCCTTATTCCCCAAGAAGTTTTGGATGAGGGACTGTCTTCTCTGAGAGCGCGTTTTACAACGTACCATTGCACCTACTCCTCTGGAGGTGACATTGGGCAGATGGTTGTCCAGGCTATTGGGGAAGGAGACACCCTTCTTAGTAGCATCGCATCTGCGCCTTGGAATCCGCTCGCAGTCTGGACAGAGGAGTCTTTGGAGCTTCCTCTCCCAGAAAACACCATAAAAATCCGCATCAAGCTTCGAGGAATCCGTAGACGCGGTACTCAGAATTCTTGTTACTGGGATGATTTATCCTTGAACTTGGTGAAGGATGAGATTACTTTCATCTCTCCCTATGTCTTGGATGTAAAAAATCCTGGAGGAGAGATCTTCGGGGGTGATGATACCCCACCCAACTGGTTTTGCTCGGAAAATCAACTTCTGTCGGTCACATCACAGGGAGGGGTGTTTCCAAGATCAGGCACTCGTTTTCTTTTTCCAGGAGCCTATTCAGTTGACTTAAAGTTAACTATTTATCAAGAGCTACTGCTTCCAAAGTGTTTTTGGGAAGACGTAGACGCCGGGAACATCAGTGCCTTGTTTTCTTTGTGGCAGGCAGGTTACACTGATAGTGACCATGCAGCTCTGAGTATATTGCCTGTAGACCTTCAAGGTATGGCCTTGGGGGAGCCTACCGTGAGTTCTTCCGAAACACGCGGAGCCACTTGGGAACAAAGAAGCTTACAGAGTAAGTTGCCTCCGTATACACGTCGTTTGCAGATAGGCATGGTATGTAGCCGAGGCACTGTGGTTGGCTACAACTTGGATGCTTACTTTGATGATATTGAAGCTTCTTTGGTAAAGGATATATCTGCACAAGTTACTCAGCAGTACGTTGAAGTCGCCGCTCTCAACCCTCCCGGCAATGCCAATATATCCGCACAAGTTACTCAGCAGTACGTTGAAGTCGCCGCTCTCAACCCTCCCGGCAATGCCAATATATCCGCACAAGTTACTCAGCAGTACGTTGAAGTCGCGGTTCTTTATCCGCCAAACACCCTAATCGTCTCCGACTTCTGTAACGGCTTCGACCTCCCCGGGGATACCTATCTTGGAGGCCCAACTCAGGTGGAGGACTATCAGGGGACCCTGGTCACTTCACCGGTTAGTGTGATGCCGATTGAAGGGATGCGGCTGAGCGAGGGCATTTGGCATGCCACCGATCCCTCAGGGCAGGAGCTTTATTCTCCTACGGTCATCAATACTCTCAAGGGCCCTGCCCGCATTTTCCATGAGAGTTACCGAGGGCCCCTGCTGGAGCCGGATAGACGTAACTACTTTGTACAGGCGACTTCTCCGGCGACGCAGGAGATCTCTGTCTCTCAATACACCTATTACACGGTATCGGTCCTGGGTCCTGGCAGTCTGGAACTTTCGGGAGCTTTCACGGCTACGGTTACTCAGGACACCCCTCAGACTTTCCGGCCTGCAAGCACCGGCATGCTGCTCTGTACGGTCGTCGGAGAGCTCACCCGAGTACAGGTAGAGAACAGTCAGGTAGCCACTTCCTGGATCGATACGTTGTCCAGTGCGGTTTCGCGCCCAGCCGGTAAGCTCACCCGTGCTACTGAGGGCACCTCTCTGGCACAGGGGAACGACTTCGTCATTTATGGGCGGGTTTACCCTCGCAAGGGTAACGGGGAGAACAATCGTAACATTTTCAGCCTGCAATACTCTTGGCAGCTGTACATCGAAGCTATAACTGCCTCTTCCCTGAAGGTGCGCAAGGTAGGCTCTACTTACTTGACGTTGCCTACCTCCAAGTTTGTGGTTCCTGAAGGCCTGTTTGAATACCAGTATTATCAGTCCTCGACGTACGGGGCGGGACTTCGGGCACGGTCTTACACTGAAGGTGCCTGGAGTGCCTGGTCTGAGTGGGAAGTACTGCTTGGAGAGGAAGGGACCGCTTTTGTGGATATTTCTCCGATCTACCAGATTGGGGGCAATAATTTCTATAAGGCAATGGAGGCCTCCTACCCTTTCACTCAGATCCTGGATATTCCTTCGGGAGTAGACCCTCAGCAGTACCTTACCTGGGGGTATGCCACTTCCGGGGCTTCAGAAGACCCTGCCCCCTTTCTGTACCTTGGAGCGCAGCCGGTGATCAGATTATATCTGGGAGCTACCCCTCTGCAGAATGTTAAAAATTTTCTATCTGTTTAAAGGTTAAATTCATATCTTCCTTCAACCTTTGGGATACCTGCTCCATTATTTAATAGGTTTCTTTAAGGCCTTTTCTTCGCATTCCTCTTTGCCTCCCTCATCCTGTGGCGCTCCTTCCACCGAGGGAGGACTTTTTCTTGCGCTATCTGCTTGGCCTCTCTGCCCTGGTATTGGAGATTTTATGTCGTACAAAGTCAAAGAGCGTCCCCTTATTGGATCGGTTTTGCTGCTTAACACCTGTGGGGAGTTGGCACCTTCTGCATCAGAGAGTTTTGAAGTGGACACCGCGTCCTGCGGCTATGTGGCAGGGGAGATTACCGTCTCTGCAGCGGCAACTCTGAAGGTGTACCATGCTCTGTTGGATACTTATGGGGCGGCTATTTCTGAGGCATTGTTACCGGGAGACACCCTCCCTTTTGATCTGGGGCAGTTTTTTGTCTCTAATAAGGTCCTGTTGGAGGTGATTGCGGGTGCGGGCACTGTGACCTACACTATTACCTGTCGCGGGAAGGCTTAGGGGCCATGAGTTTGGAGTTTTCTCGGAATACGAAAAGCCTTAATCCTGGGCGTAAGTCTCTGGAGAGGACACGGAAGACTCTGGACCTTCCCCGTCCAAGCATTGTCTCCCCCCTGCCTTCAGCGGTCACCGACTTTTTCAACGGCTTTGAACTCCCCGGTGACACCTACAGCGGCGGCCCGGTCGTTATCGAAGTGCAAAACTATACTGGCACGACCTCCATTGGCACCCCCGGCACCTTTGGCTTTGGTGTCGGGCTGGCAGAGGACGGATATCTCGACGAAAATTGGACACTGGAATCTGATCAGGTGCTTGATGCTGGTTACGCCAACTACGAGCATACCGATGCCGGGACGTTCTGCTGTATCCCGAAATTTTACTACCGTATAGGGCACCCGGACAACCCAACCTATGCGACATTTGGCGTCAACTCTATAGATGTGCGGGGCACTGATGTTTTCTCCAGCGTAATTGAGGCCAATCTTGCCGGATACGCCCTGTCTCGGGCGCATATCGACGGAAATTATATTAAGCCTTTTGTTATGGAAGCCAAATACATGGCCAGCAAAAAAGCAAAGGGTACGGGCTATATTGCGGCCAGTGTGAAAAATGGTAATCCGATCTCCACGCACGCCGACCATAACCCGATCGCTGATCTGACCGCCTGCAGCAGTAACGCCTATTTTGAGGCCATCAACGCCTGTAAGGGGATTACCGGCGAAAATGGAGCGTTCGACGCCGACAGCCCGTTTTTCTGCAACAGCCGGTTTATTTATGCGGCACTGGCGATGCTGAGTCGGGCTCACGGTCAAGCGGTGGCGCACAACACGGCCTGTGCGTGGTTTGGCGGGACGTACAACTTTCCGAAGGGCTGTAATAACAATAACCTCGGTGACACCAACGATCCGACTGTGAGCTACCAGAGCGACGGGTACAGCAACTGTGGCAAAACTGGCAGTGGGGTGCCTTTTGCCAAGACCACCCACAACGGCCAAGCGTGCGGCGTTGCAGACCTTAACGGCTTGATGTACGAGG